>Ga0209573_1000931_pt1 | contig 51488 bp, 54 predicted proteins | sample TNRBio252014_DNA_FD_185870 | JGI IMG/M metagenome (GOLD analysis project Ga0209573, IMG submission 185870) | Wastewater treatment Type I Accumulibacter community from EBPR Bioreactor in Madison, WI, USA - TNR Reactor_6/25/2014_ DNA (SPAdes)... | ecosystem: Engineered > Bioreactor > EBPR >... | reverse complement strand
GCCCTGCCCCTGGGCTGGTTCCGCCAGCGCCGACTCATCTTCATCGGCGAGCGCATCCAACGTTATCAGAAGAGCCTGAAAACAAACTCTTAACTCAACCGCCGGATGCGGAACCGCACGTCCGGTGATGTGGGAGGACGGCGGGGGCAACCCCGCCTCCTACCCGATCCCTGGCGCCGCACTGGCAGCGCCCAATCCCAGACGATGATAAGGGCTCAAATCATAACTCGGCGAGTCACTTCGCCGCTTCGATGATGGCAATGGTGTCCTTCTCCACCTGTTCAGCGATGGTTTTCAACTCGGCTGACTCAGACAGCGAAGCCAGCAGCGCCGAGGGACGAACCATGCCGATCAACGTCTTGCCGCCGTCTTGATAAACGGAGATGCGACAGGGCAGGGCGATGTTCACGCCCATGTCAGCAGCGAGCACGGCGGCGGCCTGCTTGGGATTGCAGACTTCGAGGATGTGACAGGCGTTCTGCAGGTCGAAGCCTTTGCTCGCGAGGGTTTGTTTGAGGTCATAAGTGTGCAACACGCCGTAGCCGTGCTGTTTGACCGAGGCTTCGAGATCGGTCACGGCCTGGGCCGGTGTTTTGCTGGTTTCGGCGATGTAGCGTGGATTCATGATGAGAATGGTTGGGGTTTTAATGACGTGAACTCATGCTGAAGAGCAGCCCCATGACGCCGCCGTAGATGGCTCCGCGCCACCAGGTGGAGGTGAGCGGGCAGGTGCCGGAACTGCATTGGCCGAAGTAGCCCATGAGAGAGCCGAGCGCGGCTCCGATGGCAATGGGGATGAGGTAGCGAGTCATGGTTTTGCGAGTTGTAGCCTAGCCTTTCTAGGCTGGGCTTGGTTGGGGACGTTGAGCACAGGCTAGAAAGCCTATGCTACGATCAGCAGCATTTCCCTCCGCCACAGCAGCCTCCGCCTTTGTCGTTGCCGCCTTTGCCGCAGGTGCTGATGCCGAGGGGGCAATACAGCGGGCAGAAGCGGATGAAGGCGGTGAGAAGCGGCACGGCGCCGATGGCTCCGAGCCAGGTGTGATTGACGATGCCGTAGGCGATGAGGCCGAGGCCGAGAATAACGCGCAAAGCGCGATCGACAGTTCCGATGTTGGGTTTCATATGTTTTTGGTTTCGGGGTGGGAATGTTGGTTCGCCATGAAGTAGAGCACCGGCACGGCCATGCGGCTGATGAGCAGGCTGGCGATTTCTCCCGCCATGAGGGCGATGGCGAGGCCTTGGAAGATCGGATCAGCGAGGATGACGGCGGCTCCGACGACCACGGCCATCGCGGTGAGCAGCATAGGGCGGAAGCGCACGGCTCCGGCGTCGATCACGGCCTCGCTCAGCGGCATGCCTTCACGCACTCGCAGCTCGATGAAATCGACGAGGATGATGCTGTTTCGCACCACGATGCCGCCGCCGGCCATGAAGCCGATCATGCTGGTGGCCGAGAAGAAGGCGTCCATCAATCCATGCGCTGGCAGGATGCCGATGAGCGAGAACGGGATGGCGATCATGACGATAGCAGGCGTCAGGAAGCTGCGGAACCAGCCGACCATGAGAACGTAAATCAGGATGATACAGGCACCGAAAGCCGCACCGAGATCGCGGAAGACTTCGATGGTGATGTGCCACTCGCCGTCCCATTTCATCGCGGGCTCGGCGTCGCTGAAAGGCATGGAGGCGTTGAGGATTTGCAGTTCCGCGCCGCTGCCGCCGAACTCGCGGGTGTCGAGCTTCTTGAGCGCCTCGTTCATCTGGAAGATGGCATAGACGGGACTCTCCACGACGCCGGCGACATCGCCGATGACGTAAGTCACAGGCATGAGGTTCTTGTGATAGAGGCTCTTCTCGACGGTGATGTGCTCGACCTTCACCAGCTCGCGCAACGGCACGAGCGGGGAGCCGCTGGCGCCGGGCTCAGGCAGCGCATTGGCATCACCGGAGCGAACGCGGAGGGCAAGAAGCTCTTCGGGCGTGGTTTTGGCTGAACGCGGCAGTTCGAGGCGAATATTAACGTCTTCCTTCTCCTCGGGCTGATGCAGGAGATCGACCGTTTCGCCATCGACGGCGATTTTGAGAGTCTGCGAGATCGTGGCGGCACTGATGCCGTGCAGCGCGGCTTTTTCCTTGTCGATGATGAAGCGGGCTTTTTGCTGATCGGCCTCGATATACCAATCCACATCCACAACGCCGGGCGTGGCCTTGAAGATGGTCTTCACGGCTTCGGCGAGCTTCTGGCGTGCTTCTTCGTTAGGCCCATAAACCTCGGCGACGAGAGTTTGCAGCACCGGCGGTCCGGGTGGCACTTCGGCGATGGCGACGCGGGCCTTGTAGCGATCCGCGATGGCCGTGACGGCGGGTCGGATGCGTTTGGCGATGTCGTGGCTCTGCGCCTTGCGCTCGTGTTTACCGACAAGGTTCACCTGGATGTCCGCAACGTTCGCACCGCGCCGCATGAAGTAGTGACGCACGAGGCCGTTGAAGTTGTAAGGCGATGCGACACCGGCATAGACCTGATAATCGGTCACTTCAGGCTCCATGCGGATCACGGCGGCCATTTCGCGAGCGACGGCAGTTGTTTGCTCCAGCGAGGATCCTTCCGGCATGTTCAGGATGACTTGGAATTCGCTCTTGTTGTCGAACGGTAGCATTTTCACCTTCACCCACCCGAGTCCGACGGTCGCCATCGAGCCAAGCAACAACGCGGTGATGCCGATGAGGAAAGTCCAGCGCCAGCCGGTGTGATGCAGTAACGGCCCCATCACGCGGCGATAAAGTTTCGTGAAGAAATCCTCGGGATGCTCGCTGGCGTCATGATGTTCGAGATCTTTGGCCGAAGGGGTGCCTTCGGTGATCTTCGAATACTTCTTCCCCCAACGAAGAATGCGAATCGAAGCCCACGGCGTGACAATGAACGCGATCAGCAGCGACCAAAACATCGCCGCGCTGGCTCCAATCGGTATCGGGCGCATGTAGGGGCCCATGAGGCCGCCCACGAAGGCCATCGGCAGCACGGCGGCGATCACGGCGAAGGTCGCTAGGATGGTGGGATTCCCCACTTCGCCCACGGCTTCCACAGCGATGGCAGACCAGTTGCGGCCTTTGTTTTGCGGCAGATGGAAGTGCCGCACGATATTCTCCACGACCACGATGGCGTCATCGACGAGAATGCCGATGCTGAAGATGAGCGCGAAAAGGGTGATGCGGTTTAGCGTGAAGCCGTAGAGATAAAAAACGAGCAACGTGAGCGCCAGCGTGGCCGGGATGGCCACCGCGACGATGCCGCTCTCCCGCCAGCCGAGCGTGAGCCAGATGAGGATCGCCACGCTGAAAACGGCGATGCCCATGTGCAGCAGCAGCTCGTTGGATTTTTCCGCCGCGGTCTCGCCGTAGTTGCGCGTGATGCTCACGGTGACATCGGCGGGAATGACGCTGCCTTTGAGCAGATCGACTTTTTGCAGCACTTCGTCAGCGACGCTGATCGCGTTCGCACCAGCGCGTTTGGCGATGCTGAGCGTCACGGCGGGTTCGTCGTTCGTTTTGTTGCCGTGGAAGACGTATTGCGTCGGCTCTTCGCCTCCATCGACGATCTCGGCGACCTCGCGCAGATACACGGGACGGCCGCTGAAGACGCCGATGACGACATTGCCGACTTCTTCGGCGGTTTTGAGGAAGGCACCGGTTTCGACGAGGACTTCGTTGTTGCCCGTGGTGAGGCCACCGGCGCGGAATTGACGGTTCGCCTGCTGGAGCATCGGCACGAGGCCGGCGGGGCTCAAATTGCGGCTGGCGAGCTTCACGGGATCGAGCACCACACGCACGGCACGGCGTGAACCACCGAGCAGCGTCGTTTCGGCCACGAGTGGCACTTGTTTAATGGATTCATCCACCTGCGCAGCCAGACGGCGCAACGTGAGGTGATCGTAGCGGGCGCTGTGAAAGGTGAGCGCGAGGATCGGTACGTCGTCGATGCTCTTCGGCTTCACGATGGGCATCGTGACACCCATGGGCATTCGGTCGAAGTTCGAGCGGAGTTTTTCCGTGAGCTTCACGAGGCTGCGCTCCGGGTCTTCGCCGACTTTGAAGCGCACGATGACGAGGCTCTCGCTGTCGCGTGAGGTGCTGTAGATGTATTCCACGCCAGGCAGCTCCCAGAGTAGCTTTTCCATCGGCCGCGTGGCGCGTTCCTCGATCTCCTTCGCCGTGGAGCCGGGCATGGCGACCATGACATCGACCATCGGCACCTTGATCTGCGGCTCTTCTTCACGCGGTAAAAGCACCACCGCCGCCGCGCCGAGCAAGACGGACGCGATGACCACCAGCGGCGTCAGCTTGGAATCAATGAACGCCGCCGCAATGCGCCCTGCGATGCCGAGATGTGGGTTGGAAGGCTCACTCATGGCTGGATCGTCACGGGTTGGCCGTCGGTGAGTTTGGCGGTTTCGCTCACGATGACCTGTTCACCTTCTTCGAGGCCGGAGAGCACCTCGACGCGGCCTTGGAGCACTTTGCCGGTCTTCACGAGGCGCAGCGCGGCTTTGCCCTCTTTGGCGACGAAGACGAGTTCCATCTGTCCGCGCTTCAAAACGGCGCTTTGCGGCACCAAAAGCAGTTTCACCTCGGCCACAGGCACCGAGACGCGACCGAACTGGCCGGTGCGCAGGCCTTCGGTTTGCGGGAGGTCGAGCTTCACGCGGAAGGTGCGGCTCACGGGATCGGCCACGGGCGAAATTTCGCTCACGGTGCCTTCGATGACCTTTGCGAGTCGCACGGGCATCTTCGCGCCAAGCTTCACGCGATCGAGAATCGCCTCAGGAAGATCGGCCTCAAAGCGCAGTGAGGTGGGCGCTTCGATTTCGAGCAGCGGTTTGCCCGGCATGGCGAGATCGCCCACGTCGGCGAGCTTGCGCGTGACCACGCCATCAAAGGGCGCGGTGACTTTGGCGTAGCTCATCATCGTCTCGGCCTCGCTGACGGCTCCGGTGCCAATTTTCACTCGAGCATCGGCGGCGTCGAATTCCTGACGCGTGGTCGCATTGCTGGCGATGAGCTGCTTCTGGCGATCAAAGTCGCGTTTCGCCTGATCGAGCATCGCGCGGGCCTGATCGACCTTCGCCTGAATCTCCTGCACATCGAGCCGCGCGAGCAAATCGCCTGCTTTCACCATGGCACCGGGCGTGGCGGTGTATTCGAGCACACGGCCGCTGACCTTCGCCTCGACGACGGCGCGTTGTTTCGAGCGCACCGTGCCCACGACCTCCTCGGTGGCGGTGTGCGGCTGGAAAGCGGCGGGCTGAGTTTTCACCGCGACGCTGGGCAGTGTGGCGGCGGCCGGTGGCGACTCGTGTTTGCCGCAGGCGGTGAGCAGCAGGATGGGGAGTAACAAACGTTTCATTTGGATGCGGTGGGAATCATGGTCATGCCGAGGGCGCGTCGTAAGGCGGCAATCGCGACGCGGCGGTCGGTGTCGGCCTCCACACGGCGCACGCGGGCGGCGGTGAGGGCGGTTTCAGCGTCGATGAGCTGCGCGGCGAGCGCGAGGCCTGTTTCAAAGCGTTCGCGGGTGAGTTTCACGCTCTCTTCGGCGAGATGCACACTTTTTGCGGAGACGGTGAGACGTTCATCGGCCTCACGCAGGGCGGAGCGGGCCTGCTGCGCCTCCAGCGTGACGGTGAGGCGCTGGCGGCGCACGGTTTCCTGCGCGGCCTGGTAGTCGGCCTCGGCCTCGTTTACACGGCCACGCGTGAGATTTCCATCCCACACGTCCCACTGCGCCATCACGCCGACGGTATAATTCGTTCCCTGCCCATCGAATTTGCCCCCGCGATTATGCTCCGCGCTGCCAAAGGCATTCACGCTCGGTTTCCAGCCTGCGGCGGCTTGGCGGATGCGCGCGGCGGCGGCCTGCGCGACACTTTCCGTCGCCAGCACCTCAGGACGGCTGGCGGTTTGCGACGAAGACGGAGCCTGAAGATGCGGCAGCGATGCGGAGGCATCCACCTCGCCAGTTTCCATGCCGAGCAGCATCGCGAGCGACTGGCGTGTGAGAGTGTTCGCGTTCTTCGTGCGTGCGAGATCCTCGCGAGCCTCGGCGAAGCGCAACTCGAGGTCGAGCGCGTCGGTTTTCAGCGCAGTGCCGGCCTCAATGCGCTTTTCACTGAGCTTCAAATTCGATTCAAACGAGCCCACGGCAGCCTGCGCGGCCTGGATGAGCGCCCGCGTTTTGTGGATCATCAAAAACGTGCGTGTGACCTCGAAGGCAAGCGCCTGCCGCACCGCTGCCGCGCCGTGCTGGCTGGCACTCAAGGCCGCGAGCGCGGCATCCCGGCCTGCGACGTTTTTTCCACCGGCGTAGAGCGGCAGGGTCAGCGTGGCGCCGCTCATCCAGTTGTCCGCGTCTGGCACGTCGTTGAAGTTCAGGCCGGGGCTGAAGCGGCGCTGGTTGAGCGCCATGCCAAACACGCTCACGGGCTGGTTCGTGCGGACGTAGCCGCTTTGCACCCGCACCTGCGGCTGGAAGGCTGCGCGCGCCTGCGTGAGCATGGCCCGCGAGCCCTCAATGCGCGAGGCCGCGATGCGGGCGTCGGGGCTTTCCGCCAGCGCACGCGAAATGGCCTGCGAGAGGCTCAGCGTCTCCGCGCCCTGTAGCGCGGAGCCTGCGGCGAGCGTGGCGATGAGGATCAGCCGCAGCATGAGCCGCCTCCTTTCCCGACGCCGAGTTTTTTGAGCACATTCTCCGCCGGGCAGAAGCCGGTGAAGGCGGATTGGAGGAGGTTCGCGCCGACGAAGGTGGTGAGCCACAGCCAGTTCGGGCTCACATAATGAGCGAGCGCGAGGCTGGCGAGAATCATGGTGCCCGCGAGGGCGCGGATGGCGTTTTCGAGCTTCATAGTTTGGGGGTGGTCGAGTTTAAATCGGTGGCTGGAGCGGCTTCCGGGGCCTTCGGCAGCAACACGCAGGCCGGGCAGCCTAGGCGGCTCATTTGCACACCGAAGAGCAAGGCCGCGAGCGCGGCGATAAGGATGAAAAGGCGATTCGTAGTCATGGCGGTGGGAAAACTCAGCGGGTGACCTTATCGTGGCGTCTGTCGTGCTCGCTCCAGCCATGCGCGGCGAAGGCGGAGACGACCTTGGCGTGATTCTGCGCGATCTTGGTGGCGTTTGCTGTGCGTCCCTTGACCGTCATGCGCACGCCCTTGTCCGTGGTGGTGAATTGATGCTCCATCTCGCTGTAGTGGTCGCAGTATTCGGCAAAGGCCGGATCCCAGCGGCGCACGCTGAGTCCTTCCCCGAGACGCGCCTGCATCTGCCCGACATGCTTCTTCAAAGCAGCGGCCACTTTGGGATCATCGCTCTCGGTGAGGGCGGTGCAGCCGTCGGCGGTGAGCTTCAACTCACGGCGGATGCTGGTGTGATTTTCAAAGAGGGCGTGGATCTGCTCGCGCGCCTCAGGCGGCATCCCGCGTCCACCGCCCTGCTGGGCGCAGGAGGGCAGCGCCGCGAGCGTGCTGAACAGAGTACAGATGAACAAGATTCTGGCGGTTGAATTTGTTTTCATGAGGTTTCTTCGTTTGACTATATGAGTCAATACGCATATAAACAAATAGCGCAAACAATTTTTACTTCATGGCCGCCCGCACCAAAAAAAACCTCCCTGCTGTCTCCGATGAGGCGCTCGGCATGGTCGCCTCTTGGTTCCGCACACTCGCCGAGCCCAGCCGCCTGAAAATCCTGCGTGCGCTGGAGCAAGGGGAGAAGAGCATCTCTGAAATCGTCGAGGTCAGCGGCCTCACGCAGGCAAACGTGTCCCGCCATGCCCAATCACTCGTCGATGCCGGCATTGTGGGGCGCCGCCGCGAGGGGTTGACCGTGATTTGCTTCATCGCCGACCCCGGCATCACCAAACTGTGTGACAACGTCTGCAACAACCTCCTGAAGCGTCTCGCCCATCAGGTGAAGAGGCTCGGCGGTTCGTGATCGTTGAGTTCGTCACCCATTAAATTTCGACCAATCCCCCTAACCTGAATGCAACAATACACGACTTCCGCCAAAACGCTGACGCGCCGGAAAATGTGCGGCACCACCCTCGCCGCGCTGGCATGCGCGCCTTTTTCACATGCCAGGGCATCATCTGCCGAAAAGAAAATCACCCTGGCGTTTTTCGCAGACATCCACGGACAGCTTGAAGAACACCCGGAAATGTACTGGGCCGCTGGCAAGGACGAAATCGTCGCCGCAGGAGGAGTGGCGCGCATCGCGAAACTCATGCGCGAGATCCGCGCCGCCAATCCCGATGGCACGATCACGCTTGATCTTGGCGACACCATCCAGGGTTCCGGCCATGTCGCGATGAGCGAGGGCGGCACCATGGTGGCTCCAATCAATGCGCTGGAGCTCGATTACTGGCTTCCAGGAAACTGGGAGGTGATCTTTGGCAAAAAGGTGCTGCTGGACATCTGCAAGAGACTCAAGGCTCCGGCTGTCGTCGCCAATATGCACGACGAGGACACGCGGCAGCGCCTGTTCAAACCTTACGTCATTCACAGCGCCGCCGGGCTGAAAGTCGCCCTCATCGGGTTCACCGATCCTGATGTCCCGAGGCGTCAGCCCCCTTCCTTCAGCAAAGGCATTCTCTATGATGAGACGGACATTCTTCAGCCGCTGGTGGACGAGGCAAGGAAGGAGGGACAAGCCGATCTCGTCGTGCTCATGACGCACATTGGCCTGCCCAAAGCCATTGCTCTGGCAGAAACCCTGAAAGGTGTCGATGTCATTCTTTCCGCCGACACCCACGAACGCACGGAACAGCCGGTCATCCGAGGCAGCACCTGGGTGGTCGAAGCCGGAGCGTTTGGCTCTCATCTGGGCAGGCAGGAAATCGTGGTTCAGAATGGCAAGATCACACGACGGGACTGGAACCTCATCGAGCTCCGCGCCAGCCGCCACGAGGAGGATGCCGGTGTGAAAGCGCTGGTGGAAAAATCCCTCGCGCCTTATCGCGAAAATCTGAATCGCATCATTGGCAGCACCAGCTCCCCGCTCTTCCGCTACGCGCCGGTGGAGACGCCTGCGGACGCCGTGCTTGCCGATGCGCTTCGTGCGGCAGGCGGCACCGAGATCGCGCTCTCCAACAGATTCCGTTTCGCCTACCCCATTCCCGTGGGGAACATCACTGAAAACGACCTTTGGAACTACTACCCGATCAACTCACGTCTGAAGACCGGCAAGGTCAGCGGCACCCAGTTGCACCAGTTCTTCGAGCGTGAGCTTGAAAACGTCTTCTCCAAAAATACGAAGCGCCTTTTCGGCGGCTGGGTCCCACGAACATCCGGCCTCACTTTCAGCTTCCATGCCGGCAAACCCGAAGGTCGTCGCATCAGCGACATGCGGATCAACGGCAAGCCGGTGCAGGCGGATCAGACCTACACCCTCACCTCCTGTGAGCGCGAAGGTGATCTGGACAGCACCGTCTGCCGCATGCGCGATGTGATGGATGTCAAAGTGCTTGATGTGGACGCGCATCAGGCGGTGCGCCGCTATTTGAAAGCGCACTCACCCATCACCATGGGCCAGCCAGGCCGGATCGTTTCGCTGGACATATCTCCAACCGTGCGCAGCCAGTTTATCAACTGACCGGCAGACTCCAATGCATCTGTTCATCACACTTCCCGGCGTTGCCGGCGCGGCAAAGGCCAAGGTTTCGGTGGACGAAACCGTTCTCATGATGCTCCTGTCGATCAACTATATAAGTTTGTATTCATATAGATTCCACGCGTAAACAATTTATCCCACATGCCCTCACGCACCAAAAAATCCCTGCCGCCGGTCTCTGAGGAGGCCCTCACTTTGATCGCCTCCTGGTTCCGCACACTCGCCGAACCCAGCCGCTTGAAAATTCTGCGCGCGCTGGAGGAGGGCGAAAAGAACATCACCGAACTCGTCGAGGCCACGGGCCTCACGCAGGCCAACGTCTCCCGCCATGTGCAGTCGCTCGTCGATGCCGGGATGGTCGGCCGCCGCAAAGAAGGCCTCACCGTGATCTGCTTCATCGCCGATCCCAGCATCACCGACCTCTGCGATAATGTGTGCAACAACCTCCTCAAACGCCTTTCCAACCAGGTGAAGAAACTCGGCGGCGCATGAGCGCTGCCTTTGAATCAAACCTCACATGCTGCTGCGAAACATGATCTGGACCATCGTCATCATCGCCGCCGTCGTCGGCCTCTGGTATTGGTATGAAGGCGGCTGGGATCGCAGCCTCTTCAAGGCCGCGCCAGGCTGCGTGTGCGAAAATCTGAACGCCGATCAGGCGAATGTGTGGCTGCGCGAGCACCCGGAGACACAGGTGCTCGATGTGCGCTCCAAAGGCGAGTTCGAAGGCGGCGCGCTGCCGAAAGCGGTGAACATCTCCGTCGGCGACGAGGCCTTCGACTCGAAGGTCGCAGCTCTCGACAAGGCGAAGCCGGTGCTCGTTTACTGCGCTGGTGGATTCCGCAGCCGCAAGGCCGTCGTGAGGCTCAAGGAGCTCGGCTTCAAGAACATCCAGCACATCCACCGAGGCTACATGTCGTGGAAACCGGACACGCAATCATGAAACGCTTTCTTCTATTACCCATCCTCACGCTCGCTGTCTTTGCGCAAGCGAAGCCTGATCCAGCCGAAGCGGGACCGAAAATCATCGCGGAGGCCTTCGCGAAGCTCAGCGGGGCTTTGGGCGAGGCGATTGGCAAAAGCGGCCCGGCGGGCGCTTTGAGCGTGTGCAGTGAAATGGCGCCGCAGATCGCCAAGGAGGTCGCCACAACTCATGGCGTGACTTTGCGACGTGCGACGACAAAACCGCAGGCTGTGCTGGAGGTTTTCGCGGCTGCTTTGGCGAAGAAAGAGGCTCCGAAGCCGCAGACGATCACGAACGCGGACGGCAGCACGAGCTTCTTCGCGCCCATTGTGCTCGGGAATCCGCTGTGCCTGCAATGCCACGGCACGCCGAATCAAGACATCGCGCCTGAAACGCTCGCCGCCATCCAAAAGCTCTACCCCGACGACAAAGCCACCGGCTTCAAGCTCGGCGACCTGCGCGGCCTGTGGCGCGTGACTTTTCCCAACTCCAAATGAACATCAAACACCTCCTCGTCCCCCTTTTCACTCTCACGCTCACTGCCGCCGCCGCCGAGCCTGAGGTCATTCCCATTCAGGTGCGTGAGAACCTGCGCATCGTGTATCAAGTGACCGATGACGCGCAGCAGGAAGGCGTGAACAAAGGGTTGTTTTATGCCCGCAAGCTGATCAACACCTACCAGAAGCACGGCATCGCGGCGGAGCAGGTGCATTTGCATCTCGTCTATCACGGCACAGGCATCGCTGCCGTGGTGAATGATGAGGCGCGGAAGCGTCTCGGTGCCGAAGCGGCCAATCCGAATGGCGAGATCCTCGCCGAACTCGTGAAGCGCGGCGTGCAGATCGAACTGTGTGAAAACACCATGCAGCAAAAAGGCGTGAAGCCCACGGAGCTGATGCCCGGCGTGAAACTCGTCGTTGGTGCCTTCCCGCGATTGATCGACCTGCAACTGCAAGGCTTCGCCTACATCAAGTTTGAATAGACCGTCTTTATGAAATCACATCGCTGGAATCCTTATCTCGTGGGCGTGCTGATCGGCGTGCTCAGCATCCTCACCTTCTCGCTGGCGGACAAGCCCATCGGCATATCCACCGGCATCGCGCAGGCGGCTGGAGCCTGCGCCATTCCCGTGATGGGAGTGGAGGACGTGGCAGCCAACACCTACTGGGCGGAGAAAGCGGTGCCAGCTTGGGATTACGGCAGCTTGTTTGTGCTCGGCACCCTTTTCGGTGCGCTGGTCAGCGCGGTGGTGAGCGGCAGCTTCAAGCTGGAGAGCGTGCCGACGATCTGGCGCGAGCGATTTGGCTCCTCGGTGATGAAACGCTTCGTGGCAGCCTTCCTCGGCGGTGCGGTGCTCATCTTTGGCGCACGACTGGCCGATGGCTGCACGAGCGGCCATGGCATCAGCGGCGCGCTCCAGCTCGCGGTGAGCAGTTGGACCTTTTTCATCGTGATGTTCGCCTCCGGCATCGTCACCGCCCTCATCCTCTTCCGTCGCAACTCCAAAGCCTGATCTCATGCACACCACACTCGCTTTCATCACGGGGCCTAACCTTTTGTGGGCCGGTCTGCTCTTCGGTTTTGTCTTCGGCGTGCTGCTGCATCGCGGCGGCGTCACAGATTACAATGTCATCGTGAAGCAGTTTCTGTTTCGCGACTTCACCGTGCTGAAGGTCATGTTCACGGCCATCGTTGTCGGTGGAGTGGGCGTCTTCATCCTGCACGGACAGGATCTGGCGAATTTTCACATCAAACCGGCCACCATGCTTGCGGTGGTGCTCGGCGCGGTGCTCTTTGGCATCGGCATGGTGATCTACGGCTACTGCCCCGGCACCGGCGTGGCCGCCATCGGCGCAGGGAAGCTCGATGCGCTCGCGGGCTTCTTTGGCATGCTCGTCGGCGGCATCGCCTATGCCTTTAGCTACGACTGGATCGCCGCGAACATCCTTCCCGTGGCCGATCTCGGCAAAAAGCGCCTGCCTGAACTCAGCACGCTGCCCGAGTGGGTCTGGTATGCGGGCCTTGTCGTCCTGGCGGCCTGCATCTTTGCCCTGGTGGCCCGCTTTGAAAAATCATCTCCAAAATCATGAAACCCCAACGTCTGGTCATCATCGGAGGCGTCGCAGGTGGTGCCAGTGCGGCAGCGCGTGCGCGTCGTCTCTCGGAAGAAGCTGAAATCATCGTGCTGGAGCGCGGGCCGCATGTGTCCTTTGCCAATTGCGGTCTGCCTTACTTCGTGGGTGGCGAGATCGCGAACGAGGAAGACCTGCTGGTGCAGACGCCGAAGAGCCTGCACTCGCGCTTCAATCTCGACGTGCGGGTGAACAGCGAGGTGGTGTCGATTGATCGCGAGGCCAAGGTCGTGAACGTGCGCGAACTGGCGAACGGCCGCGAATATGCGCTGCCTTACGATGCGCTGGTCATTTCGACTGGTGCGGCACCGCTGACGCCGCCGATTCCCGGCATTGAGTGCGACGGTCACTTCACCGTGCGCAATGTGCCCGATGTGGTGAGGATCAAATCGTGGATCAGCGAGAGCGAGGGCACGCGAGCGGTCGTCGTTGGTGGTGGTTACATCGGTTTGGAAATGGCGGAGCAGCTTGTGCGTCATGGCGGTCTGTCCGTGTCCCTCGTCGAGGCGCTGCCGCAGGTCATGGCTCCGCTCGATCCTGAGATGGCCGCGTGGCTGCATCTGGAACTCAAGCAGCATGGCGTGGAACTTTGCACCGGCAGCGCCGTGGCCGCGTTTGAAGCGCCGAGCGATGCCGAGCCCGCCCGCGCCTCCATCGTGGTGCTCAAAGATGGCCGACGACTGCCTGCGGACGTCGTGATTCTCGGCATGGGCGTGAAACCGGAGAGTGCGCTGGCAAAGGCCGCCGGGCTGGAGATTGGCGAACGCGGCGGCATTCGCGTGAATGAGCGCATGCAGACGAGCGATCCCGCGATCTACGCCGTGGGCGATGTCGTGGAGGTGCGCGATGTCATCACAGGCGCGTGGAGTTTGATCCCGCTGGCCGGTCCGGCGAACCGCCAGGGCCGCATCGCTGCTGACAACATCATGGGCCGCAGCGCCAGCTACCAGGGCACGCAAGGCACCGCCGTGCTGCGTCTCTTCGGCCTAACCGCAGGTTGTACGGGCGCGAATGAAAAGACGCTGCGTGCGGCGGGCATTGCCTGCGAGGTGCTGCACCTGCATCCGGCCTCGCACGCGGGTTACTATCCCGGCGCGGAACCCATCGCTCTGAAAGTGCTCTTTGCGCCGGAAACGGGAAAACTCCTCGGCGCTCAATCCGTGGGCCGCGATGGCGTGGACAAACGTCTCGATGTCTTCGCCACCGCCTTGAAGGCTGGCATGACGGTGCATGATCTCGCCGAACTGGAGCTGGCCTACGCGCCACCGTTTGGCTCCGCCAAAGATCCCGTGAACCTCGCTGGCATGGCCGCGCAAAACGTGCTCACTGGCGATGTCGCGCTCGCGCAATGGCATGAGATCGCCACGCTCGATCGGGCGAAGTCAGTCGTGCTCGACGTGCGCCGTGCCGATGAACGCGCCAAAGGCCACATCCCCGGCTCCATGCACATCCCGCTCGATGAGTTGCGCGGCCGTTTGAGCGAACTTCCGAAGGACAAAGAAATCATCGCCTCCTGCCAGAGCGGTCAGCGCAGCTACTTCGCCTGCCGCTTGCTCGCGCAGCATGGCTACAAGGTGCGCAATCTCGCGGGTTCGTGGCGAACCTTCAGCACGGCCACTCGTTGAGTTGAACCCACATCCAGCGTGCGGCTCTCATTTCGGTCGATTCAACCGATGGCTATGGTTTGCTTGGTAAGTTTTCGGCCCTCGGTGTCGTGGAGCTACTGAATGTCCGAAAACGATCAACATACGCTGCGCGTGCAGCAGCTTTTTGTGGCCCATCAGGGGACGCTGAAGGCGTTTGTGCTGTCGTTGTGGCCGGATTTTGCGGAGGCGGACGATGTGATGCAGGAGGTTTTTCTGACTGTCACACGCAAGGCTGGGCAGTTCCGCGAGGGAACGAGTTTTCTGTCCTGGGCGCGGAGCATCGCGCGCTACGAGGTCTGTGAGGCACGGCGGGCAAGGTCGCGCGCGATCTTGAAGCCGGAGGTGATCGAGGTGCTGGCGGCGGCATGCCCGGATTCGTGGGCGGATGATCGACGACTGGCGGCTCTGACCCGTTGCCTGGAAAAGCTCGCGCCGAAAGCGCGGGAAGTGGTGCAACTGCGCTATCAACGCGAGCAGGGTCCGGGTGAGATCGCGCAGGCTTTGTCGCGTTCGGTGAACTCGGTGAACGTCGCGCTAGCCAAGACGCGCGTGGCTTTGCGCGAATGCGTGGAACGCGAACTCAAACAACAGCCGGAGGTCACATGAACGCGGAACGCTGTGATCATCTCATTCACGCGCATCTCGACGGCTCGCTTTCGGATGCGGAACGTGCGGAGTTTGAGAATCTGCTCCTGGCATCCGAGTCCGCGCGGCAACGATTTTGGGAACTGGCCGAGGTGCATGGACTCACTGGCGAAGCTGCGCGCATCGCTTGGGGCGAGCCAGAAGAGGTCGAGAGCACGCCAGAAAACGGATCCATGGAGGCCGGTGGCCGAGGGGATTGGAGGTGGGCGCGCTCGCTCGTTTCGCTCGCGGCGGCGGCGGTGGTTCTCTTCGCCGCGATTCATTACTTCGTTCGCCCGGCGACTGAGAAACCCACTTCGACCACAGTTGCATCCGACGTTGTTGCCACGCTGCTACTCGCAGAGGACTGCGATTGGCGCGGTGACCGCCATTTGATTGAAGGGCAGTCACTTTCGGTGGGGCAAACCTTGCGCCTCGCACGGGGCACGGCCGTGCTGCGTTTCGAGAGCGGGGCGGAGCTGGTGCTGAACACAGATACGGACCTGGAACTAGAGTCACGTGGTTCAGTGCGGCTGCTGGGCGGGCGACTGACGGTCCGCGCACCGGAGGAAGCAGCGGGTTTTGTGGTGCGCACGCCAGCAAGCGATGTGACCGACCTGGGCACGGAATTCGCCGTGTCGGTCGGAAGCAAAGGAGCGACGGAGGTGCATGTGCTCGAAGGGCAGGTATCGCTCGGCAAACCGGGCGCGCCACAAGATCGCGCTCAGGTGCTGGATGCCGGGAAGGCCGTTCGCTTCGACCGCGGCGACGCGCTCACGGCAAACACGGTGCCGCTGGCGGCGTCACGTTTTTCGGAACTGCTCGATGCGGTCACGGCGAAGCCGCGCCGAGGTTGGCTGATGGCTTCCGAGGCGTTTGAGTATCCGCCGGGCCGGCTGCCGCTGGAGCAAGCGAAACGCGGCTATGGCTGGGCGAGCCCGTGGTGGATGTTAAAGACGGCGCACATGCAGCCGGTCGATGACGGCGCGCTGGACATCGCCGTTGGTCGGCTCAATCAAAGCTGGCCGGTCGCGGGCGGACACGGGCTGGCGTTGCGGGCGAACGAAGGCTTTGCGTCGAGGTTCCGCTCGATGGTACGGCCCATTCGTCTGGATCGCGATGGTATCTACTACGTGAGCCTGATCGTGCGGCAGGAACTGCCTGCGGACGCGAGCAGTGAGCCTTCAAGGGTAAAGTTAGGACTGCGTTCAGCGGACAAAATGTTCGCCGATCGCATCCTGTTTCGGGTGGGAGCGGTGGGTAAACGGCAGATCGAAGTGCGCAATGGCGAGAGCTTTGTCAGCCCGTCGGCGGTGGCTCGGCAGGGCGCGCAGTTTTGGGTGGGGAAAATCGTGGCGCGCGCCCAAGGCGAGGATGAGATTTTCTTCCGGGTCTATGATGAGGGTGAACCCTTCGATCTCATGGAACCCGCGTCGTGGAGCGTGCAGACGCGCGGCGTGCAAAGTGACGCGCAACTCGATATCGTCGAGCTCTCGGTGTCCGGTCCGGGCGTTTGCTGGTTCGACGAACTGCGGATCGGCAAAAACTGGCGCGCCGCCGTCTTTGCGCCCCAAGCCGTCGCGCTCGATGAAAACGCCGAGCCGAGCGCCACACGCTGACTTTACCAATGAACTCCTGCCCAACACTCCGTTTACTTTTCGCAGCATCGCTGATCATTTCCCCGCTGCCTGCGATCGGAGCCGGGGTGGATGCGCAGTATCTCGAAACGCACTGCTTTGACTGCCATGATGCTGATACAAAAAAGGGCGGGCTGGATTTGACGGCGCTCAAGCTGGATCTGACGGATGCGGCGACATTCGCGACGTGGGTCGATGTGCATGATCGGGTGCGCGGTGGGGAGATGCCGCCGCCGAAGAAGAAGCGGCCGCCGGAGGCGGAAACGAAGGCGCTGCTGACGGCGCTGGATGCGAGTTTTCGCGAGGCGAGTGCGGCTCGGCAGGCGGTGGAGGGTCGGGCATTGGCGCGGCGGCTGAATCGGGATGAGTATCAAAATACGCTGCGGGATCTGCTTGGCGTGGCGAAGGACTACCGGGCGCAGTTGCCGGAGGATGGTCGGGCACATGGCTATGACAAGGTGGGCTCGGCGTTGAGTGTTTCAGCGGAGCATTTGCAGGCCTACATGACGACGGCGCGTGAGGCGCTGGACGAGGTCTTCATCACAGGCCCGGCACCGAATGCGGAGCCGGTGCGTTATCCGCAGCGCTGGGAGCAGCGGCACTTCGGGAAGGATTTTTATTCGCGCTTCCGATGGACCTTTGGCGATCAACCGGATGCGCTGGTGCGCTTTGGCGACTTCGTGGAAAAGATCGTTGGCTATCGCGGGGCACCGGAGGCGGGCATGTATCGCTTCCGGGTCAAGGCGCGGGCCTGGGGCGGTGAGACGGTGAAGGCTCGCATCAAGGCGGGTGATGAGCGGAACTCGAACACGTCGTGGGTGGTGACTTACACGGAATTTCCGCCGGAAGGCGCGGTGGTGGAGGTGGTAACGTATTTGCGGAAGAAGGACACGCTGCGGGTCTCGCCCATTGGCATCGCGGGGCCAAACACATTGCATCGCGTGGAGCAGGTCTTAAAGGGCAGGCGCGGCTTCGATGCCAACACGTATCAGGGGCCGGGCCTCGCGATGGAATGGGTGGAGGTCGAGGGGCCGCTGCATGAGTCGTGGCCCACGCCGGGGCAGCGTCGCGTGTTTGGCGACCTGGATTTTTCCAAGACCACGCGGGCGGATGCGGAGAAAGCGCTCCGGGGCTTTTTGCCACGCGTGTTTCGTCGCTCGGTCACGGATGACGAGGTGCGGCACTATTTGAAAATCTACGACCAGGCGGCCAAGGATGGCGATTTCCTCGCGGCGATGAAGGTGACGCTGCAGGCGGCGTTTTGCTCGCCGCACTTCCTTTTTCTCGATGCGCCTGCCGGGGTGCTGAATGACGAAGCATTGGCCTCACGGCTCGCGTATTTCCTCTGGTGCAGCACGCCGGATGACGAACTCCTGGCGCTGGCTGCCAAAGGTGAACTGCACCAGTCTGCGACGCTGCATGCGCAGGTGGATCGTCTCTTGAAGGACCCGAAGGCCGACGGCTTCAACGAGAGCTTCACCGGGCAATGGCTCGATCTGCGCAAGATCACCGCGACCACGCCCGACGCGCGGCTTTACCCAGAGTGGGACGAGCTGATCGAGTGGTCGAGCGTGAAGGAGACGCGGATGTTCTTCGACGAAGTGCTCAAAAAGGACCTCAGCGTGACGAACTTCGTGCAGTCCGATTTTGCGATGCTGAATAAGCGGCTGGCGCAGCACTATGGGCTGATGGAGGAGTATCAGGCTGAGCAGCGCAAACCTGGTTCGTCATCCACTGACCTCATCAAAGTGCCTCTCCCCGCTGGCTCCGTTCGCGGCGGCGTGATGGCGCAGGCCAGCGTGCTGAAGGTCACGGCAAATGGCACCACCAGCTCGCCTGTGCTGCGTGGCGTGTGGGTGATGGATCGCATCCTCGGTCTGCCCGTGCCGCCACCGCCGCCCGGCGTGCCCGCTGTGGAGCCGGACATTCGCGGTGCCACGACGATCCGCGAGCAACTCGCCAAACATCGCAACAGCGAGAGCTGCTCAGGCTGCCACGCGAAGATCGATCCGCCCGGCTTTGCGCTGGAGAGCTTCGATGTCATCGGCGGCTGGCGTGAGCGCTATCGTGCGGCGGATGAGGCGGTGAAGGATCGCCAGTTCATCTCGCGCCCGCTCACCTTTGATGCGCCAGCCTTCGTGAAGGACCCGTCGAAGCGCGACCCCATGGTGGCCCGCGTCGGCCTCGGCCCCAAGGTCGATGCCAGCGGCACCATGCCCGGCGGCGCGGCCTTCACCGGCTACGAGGACTTCCGCCGCGCCCTGCTCGCCCATCCCGACCAGCTCGCCCGCTCCCTCACCCAGCACCTCATCACCTACGCCACCGGCACCGCCCCGCAGTATGCCGACCGCGCCGCGATGGACGAAATCGTCGCCAAAGTGCGCACGAAGCATCACGGCCTCGCCTCCCTCATCCACGAGATCATCGCTAGCCCGCTTTTTCTAAATCAATGAAACGCATTCTCCACATACTGGCCGCTTCCCTTCTGGCTGTCACTGGACAAGCCTCCGACAGGCCGAACATCCTCATCGCCATCGCAGATGACATGTCGTGGGCACACACCTCCATCGCGGGATGCAAAGGCGTGCATACGCCGAACATCGACCGCGTGGCGAAGCGCGGCGTGATGTTCCGCAATGCTTATTGCGCCGCGCCGGGGTGCTCGCCTTCGCGTGCGGCGTTCTTCACCGGCAGGCATGTGTGGATGAATGAGGAGGCCAGCACGCATCACGGCTTGTTTCCGGGAAAGTTCGTCACGTTTCCCGATCTGCTGGCCAAGGCGGGCTATGCGACGGGATTCACCGGCAAACCCTGGATGCCGGGCAATCTCGGGCCGGGGCGCAAGGGCAATCCTGCGGGGCCGGGCTTCAATCAACATCATCTGACGCCCCCGCTTACCGGCATCAAGGACAACGACTATGTGGCAAACTTCACGGCGTTTCTCTCGCAGCGGAAAACAGACTCGCCCTTTTACTTCTGGTTCGGCAGCGTCGAGCCGCACCGGCTCTATGAATCCGGCAGCGGATTGAAGGCGGGCAAAAAGCTCGAAGACGTGCAGGTGCCCGGCTTCCTGCCGGACACGCCCGAGGTGCGTAGCGACTTCCTCGACTATTTCACCGAGATCGAGTGGTTTGATCGCAATCTCGGCCTCATGCTCGACCAGCTCGAAAAGGCGGGCGAACTCGACAACACGCTCGTCATCGTCACCGCCGACAACGGCATGGCCTTCCTCCGCGCCAAGGCCACCTGCTACGAATACGGCCTGCATGTGCCCATGGTGGTCTCCTGGCCGAAACGCATCCCCGCAGGCCGCGTCGTCGATGATCCCATCGGCTTCGTCGATTTGAATGCCACCATCCTCGCCGCCACCCAGATCGAGCATCCGGCGAAAAACGATCCCGCGCTCGCTCCTGTCGGCCGCGACTTTCTCCCGCTCCTCACCAGCGAGAAGCAGGGTCTCGTGAACCCCGACGCCGCCTTCGTCTTCGCCGGACACGAGCGCCACACGCTCACGCGCCACAACGACATCGGCTATCCCATCCGCGCCCTGCGCACGCCGCAATACCTCTACCTGCGCAATCTCCGCTCCGACCGCTGGCCCATGGGTGATCCGCAGCGCATCAACAAGAGCACCGGCAAGCTCCTCCCGCTGCACGCCGGTTGCTATCGCGACATCGACGATGCCACCACGCTCGGCTGGCTCATCCAGGCCGCGAAGACCTCCGAAAAACACGCCGCGATGCTCGAACTCATCGTCGGCAAACATCCCGCCGAGGAACTCTACGACATCCAAAGCGACCCCGATTGCCTCCACAACCTCGCCACCGATCCCAAGCACGCCGAGATCAAAACCAACCTCGCCACCCAGATGGACGCAGAACTCAAACGCACCAACGACCCTCGCCTTTATGGCACCAACCCCGACATCGCGGACACCTACATCAACGTGAACGAGAAGAACAAAATGGGCGAAGGCAACTACCCTGCGTCGAAGTAGCTATGCGGGCTACGAACCAGCACACTCTATACCGCATACGATCAAATCATCGCCCTACTCTTGAACATGCAAAATCAACTCGAAGACTGGCCTCTGGCCATGCGCTAAGCCCACAGGCCACGTCTCATTGTCCCCTCGTTTTCGCACCCATGGATCATCCATCACCTGCCACACGCCGCGAGGCCTTCACCACTGCTGGACTGGCCATGCTCGCGGTTTCCATGTCCTCCTCCGCGCAGGCGGCCGAGGCAGAACCCATCAGCACCGATTATCTCAACGTCCGCAGCTTCGGCGCGAAGGGTGATGGCACGAGCGATGACGCGGCGGCTTTTCAAAAGTCGCTGGATGCCGCCCATGCGGCAGGTGGAGGTCGGGTGTGGGTGCCAGCGGGCAGCTATCTGCTCGGCGGTAGTCTGTTGGTGCCGCATGGGGTTTGTTTGCAGGGCACCTGGACCGCGCCCATCTCGCAGCCTTGGAAAGGGCCGCCCAGTGCGGCGGACTCGGCGGCGGGATCGAATTTGCTCACCACCCATGGTCATGGCGATGCAACCGCAGCGGCCTTCATCCGACTCATGGGAAACAGCGCGGTCCGCGGCCTCGCCATTCATCATCCGCGTCAAACGCCCACAGACCCGCCCATCGCGTATCCCTGGACCATCGCCTCAGCGGCGGCAGGCGCGGACAACTGCGCGGTCGAGAATGTCTTCCTCGCCAACAGCTACCAGGGCATCGACTTCGGCCATCGCGTCACCGGCCGGCATTTCATCCGCAATGTGTATGGCGACGTGCTGCATCGCGGCATCTTCGTCAGTCAAAACCTCGACGTGGGCCGCATCGAGAACGTCCACTTCTGGCCCTTCTGGAATCCCGACGCGAACTCCCCCATCCGGCAGTATGTGCAGCGCGAGGCCGTGGCCTTTGAGTTTGGCCGCAGCGACTGGCAGATGTGCACCAACACCTTCTGCTGGGGCTACGGCACCGGCTACCGCTTCATCACGCACGGCGACGGCCCCACACGCGGCCCCAGCCACGGGAACTTCCTCGGCATCGCTGCCGACGCCTGTGGCATCGCCGTGAAGATCGAGGAAACCGCGCCATTCGGCCTGCTGATCACCAACGGGCAGTTCGTCGCCTTTCCCGGAGAAGCCGTCACGATCGACGTGGCCGACTCGCACACCGGCAGCGTGCGCTTCAACAACTGCGGTTTCTGGGGGCCGTGCAATCAGATCGCCCGCATCAAAGGCACGGGCACGCTCGGCTTCAGCGACTGCACCTTCGTCCACTGGTCGCGCCACAACGACCGCGCCGCCATCCACAGCCATAGCGGTAAGCTGCTGGTGAGAGGCTGCGAGTTCAAAGAGGACAAACCCCAAATCACCCTCGGCGAAGCCGTGCACAGCGCCATCATCACCGAGAACCTCATCACCGGAAAGCTGCGCGTCGAGCACGCGGAGAAAGCCAATGTGGTGCTGGCGAACAATCTCTCTGCCGCATAAATCCCCCAACACCAAAGCCAACCGCCAGAAGCTCGCGTCTCCCCATCTCATCGTCCCATTGTCTGATTGTCCCATCTTCCCCGCCATGAACACCCCACACCTCCCCACCGCCGCCCTTTCCCGTCGCGCTTTTCTTCGCAGCACGGGCATTGGTCTGTCGCTGCCTTTTCTGGAGGCGATGCTGCCGCGTGTCGCTCGTGGAGCCGATCCTGCGCCGCCGCGCCGGATGGTGCTGATCAACAAAGCGCTCGGGCTGCATGCGCCGGATTTCTTTCCGGAGAAAGCAGGACGCGACTTCGAGCTTTCGCCTTATCTGAAGCCCTTCGCGGCCTTGCGTGGCGACTTCACGGTGTTCAGCGGCCTCTCGCATCCTGAGGCGGGCGGCGGACACTCCTCGGAGTCGAGTTTCCTCACCGGGGCACCTCATGCGGGCACGCCTGCGTTTCGCAACACCATCTCGCTCGATCAACTCATCGCCGAGCAGATCGGAGCGCAGACGCGGCATCCGTTTCTCGCCTTCGGCTCGCACAGCGGCAGCCTTTCATGGACGCGGAATGGCGTGCAGATCCCGCCAGACAAAGATCCTGCCACCGTCTTTCGTCGGCTCTTCATCGCTGGCACGCCGGAAGAGGTGCGAGAGCAGGAGCGGCAGTTGCGCGATGGTCACAGCATCCTCGACTCCGTGCGCGAGGAGACCGCCGCGCTGCAACGCCGCGTGGGCAGCGGTGACCGCGAGCGCCTCGATCAATACTTCACCGCTGTGCGTGATGTGGAGAAGCGCCTGCAAACCGCCGAGTCCTGGTCGCACAAACCCAAGCCCCAGGTGCAGGCACCGCCGCCGGGCGAGTATCCCGATGCCTCCGACATCGTGGGCCGCATGAGCATGATGCTCGATCTCGCCCACCTCGCCCTCCAGACCGACTCCACGCGGCTCATCACCTTCGCCATCGACGTGGACGGCGGCGTGCCACCCATCGAGGGCGTCAAAGAAAGCCGACACAATCTCAGCCATCACGGCCAGGACCCCGCGAAGATCGAGCAGCTCCGCCGCATCGAACTCGCTGAACTCCAGTCGCTCAACGCCTTCCTCACCAAGCTGAAAGCCACCGGCGAGCCCGGCAGTCCTTTGCTCGATCACACCCAGGTGCTCTTCGGCAGCAATCTCGGCAACGCCAGCAGCCACGACACGCGAAACCTGCCCGTGCTGCTCTTCGGCGACGGCTTCAAACACGGCCAGCATCTCGCCTTCGACCGCACCAACAACACCCCTCTCTCCAATCTCTTCGTCTCCATGCTGCAAGGTTTCGGCATCGAGACCGAGAAGTTCGGAGCCAGCACAGGAACACTGAAGGGACTCGATCACGCATGAAAACACTTCTCCTTCTCATCGCCCTCGCTTTCACCTCGCTCCACGCCGCCGAGCCGCCAAAAACGCAGATGACCCTGCCCGGCAAGCTGCTGCTGAGCGAGGACTTCGCCCAGCCCATCACCTTGGCCAAATCCATCGACCGCAGCGTTTATCCCGGCACCTGGACCGAGGGCTGGCGAGTCATGAACGGCACCTGGACGCAGGTCGATGGCGGCATTCGCGGCATCGTCAAACCCAAGGTCTATCCCGCTGCCACGCTGCATCTGCCGCTCGCGTATCAGGACGCCATCATCCAGGTCGAGGTGCGGCTCGACGACATCCCGCTCGACGATCCGCCCAAGGGCGACTTCAACAGCGCCGGCATCGTCTTGCGTGAGGGCAACGCCGCCCACATCGCCTCCGCACGCCTCGGCAAAGGCAGCTTTTCTGCCGGCAAAGACAAAACGAAATCCCGCGAGGTGAAAGGCACCGTGGTCACCGACGACGAAGTCTCCTTTGGCAAACAAACCCTACCCATCAAGCCCGGCGAATGGCACACGCTCGTCATCGAAGTCCGCGGTGAGGACATGCTCTCCACCGTCGATGGCGGCAGCCCCGTGTTCGGCTCGCACCCCGTCATCGGCCTGCCCAAAGGCATCCTCAGCTTCGGCACGCCCCGCAGCGTCAGCTATCGCAACCTCCGCGTCTTCGAGGCCCTGCCGAATCCCGCGTGGGAGACGAACAAGAGCACGATCTTAAAACAGGCCGCGCCAATCAAACCATGAAGCCGTTTTGCCTTTTTCTCTCCGTGCTCCTCTGTGGCCTCGGTGGTTCAAATCTAGCCGCCGAAAAGCCGAACATCGTCTTCATCCTCGCCGACGATCTCGGCTACGGCGATCTCTCGTGCTATGGGCAGAAGACGCTCGCCACGCCGAATCTGGATCGCATGGCGGCGGAGGGGATGCGGTTCACGCGACACTATGCGGGGCTCACGGTGTGTGCGCCTTCGAGGTGTGTTTTGATGACGGGAAAGCACACCGGTCATGCTGTGTTGCGGACGAACTATGACACGCCCATGCCCAATGGCACACGGACGCTGGCTAGCGTGCTCCAGAGTGCGGGCTATGCCACGGGAGCCTTTGGCAAATGGGGCATCGGCGATGTCATCCCGGAGGACGATCCGCTGCGAAAGGGATTCGGCACGTTTTACGGCTACGTGGACATGTATCACGCTCACAACTTCTTCCCGCCTTTCATGATCCGCGATGGCAGACGCGAGCCGTTGCGCAACACGATCATCCCTGGTAGCGACGGCACCTTTGCTCCCGGTCGCGGCAATGGCGTGGCGCAGGAGAAGATCGACTACGCGCCTGCATTGGTCGTCGGCGAGGCGCTGAAGTTCATCGAAGCCAAGGCGAAGGAGTCCTTCTTTCTTTACCTGGCGCTGAACACGCCGCACGCGAACAACGAAGGCGGCAAGGGCGATTTCCAACGCGGCATGGAAGTGCCCGATTACGGACCCTTCGCGGATCGCGACTGGCCAGATCACGAGAAGGGATTCGCCCGCATGATGCATGACATAGACCTCACGGCGGCTCGTGTGATGGAAAAGCTGCGTCAGCTCGGCATCGCGGAGAACACGCTCGTCGTCTTCACCAGCGACAACGGCCCGCATCAGGAAGGCGGACATGAGGTGGACTTCTTCGACTCCAACGGCCCGCTCAAAGGCCGCAAACGCGACCTCTACGAAGGCGGCATCCGCGTCCCGATGATCGCCTGGTGGCCCGGCAAGGTGCCCGCCGGAGCCGTTTCTGATCACCTCAGTGGATTCCAAGATTGGATGCCCACCTTTGCCGAACTCGCCGGCATCGAGGCACCGAAAAACGACGGCCTGTCGCTGCTGCCCACCTTGCAAGGCCGTGCGGAGACGCAGTCACGCCACGACTACCTTTACTGGGAGTTCTACGAAGGCGGCGGCAAGCAAGCCATCGTCACCGACCGCTGGAAAGCCGTGCGCCTGAACTGGAACGAACATCCCGACGCCCCACTCGAACTCTACGACCTGCAAACCGACCCCGACGAGGCCCACAACATCGCCGCACAGCATCCCGATCTCGTGAAAACCATGCTCTCTCGCATGACGGAGTCGCACACGCCGCACTGTGGCGTGACCTTGTCTCCCAAAGACCGGACGGCGAAGAAGTGACGCCAATTCATTGTGAAAAACCACTTCACACGACGCACCAACCGAGAGGTGCTGCATCAGGTTCACTCGCGATGAGGCCGTCCCACGACTCCTCTACAGACTGCACTTGGTGGCCAGGCAGCTACTTCGCCTGCCGCTTGCTCGCGCAGCATGGCTTCCAAGTGCGCAATCTCGCGGGCTCGTCGCGCACCTGGTTCGCCCCCCAGAATCAATAGACAGTCAAGGCGCGGGGTGTTTACCCCATTTCAAAGCGCATCCGTTGGACCCAGGTTGGCTTGCTCATGGGGTGGCAGACAGCCGCCCGTCACGTCCAAACCCGATCCAACCATGAAACCGCCATCCACCTCACACCACGCCCGCAGGTATTTGCTGGCATTCACGTTCGCAGCCTCCAGCAGTCTTGCGCTCGCTCAGGAGAGCTTTGACGCACTCGTCAAACGCCTTTCTCAGGAGAAGCCGAAGTTTGCCGAGCGGCACCAGAAGCTGCTCGATGAACGCTACGATCTCACTGACAAGCCCGCCGAGGGTGTGACGATGGCGAAAGGCAAGGCGGTGCAAAGCGGTGTGCGTGTGAAACTGCCGAAGGGCACCACCTGGGAAAAGCTCGCGACGCTGCCGCCTGCCGAGATCAAGGATCAGAATCTCTGGCCCGAGGGTTTTTATCCGCTGCCGCATCCGCATCACGAGGCGGGTGGCATGGTGTTCCCGCAGCCGCAGATTGATGAGATCAAAAAACAGACCGCGCGTGATCTCACGCGCTTCGATCTTGACTACGATCTGCCGCAGCACCTCCTGCCGGAGTTTCCCGCACCCATCTACCTGACGACGCGGCCCGATCTCGGTGATGTGTCCAAAGGCCAGCTCGTCACGCTCACGAACTTCTACGATCTTTTCAAGGACGCGCTCAATCCGAAGCAGCTCGAAGGCCTGCGCCTGCTGGTCACGCCGTTCCCGCAGCAGCAGTTCAACGCCACCGATGACCGCCGCAGCCTGCACGCGCACGCCGGCGTCACCTGCTTTGACTGCCATGCCAATGGTCACACGAATGGCGCCACGCACACCGTCGGCGACATCCGTCCGAACGAGCATCGTCATCGCATCGACACGCCCACGCTGCGCGGTGTGAACATCCAGCGGCTCTTCGGCTCGCAGCGGGCGCTGAAGACGGTGGAGGACTTCACCGAGTTTGAGCAGCGCGCCGCCTACTTTGACGGCGACATCACAACCGCGGCCAAAAAAGGCATCAACCCTCTGGAGCGCGGCAGCCAGGTGCATCCCATGGCTGAGTTTCAGGAACTGCTCGACTTTCCGCCCGCGCCGAAGCTCAACGTCTTCGGCAGGCTCGATCCCGCGAAGGCCAGCAAGGCCGAGCTGCGCGGCGAGCAGATTTTTCATGGCAAAGGCCAGTGCGCCACCTGCCACACGCCGCCCTACTACACCGACAACTCGATGCACAACCTACAGGTCGAGCGCTTCTTCAAAGAGAAGATGATCAACGGTCGCAAAGCCAGCGCCGACGGCCCCATCAAGACCTTCCCGCTGCGCGGCATCAAGGACAGCCCGCCCTACCTGCATGACGACCGCCTCATCACGCTGGAGGACACTGTGGAGTTCTTCAACATCGTCCTCGGCACCCAGCTCGTGACCGACGAGAAGGCCGATCTCGTCGCCTTCCTCCAGGCGCTGTGAACTGGCGACCACAACGAACGATCCACGTCAGCAAACCGTCTGCGGCACGTCCGCAGGCGGTTTTTAGCGCAAAATCGGAGAGGTCTTTCACCGCGACGATGAAGCCTGAGACACGTTAAAAATCTTGGATTTGTACAACAAGCAAGCACGCATGAAAACGAACATGCCCGTCAACACCGGCATCAGCGAAGCCGACCGCACCGAGATCGCCGCAGGACTCTCGCGCCTGCTCGCGGACTCTCACCCAGCGCATCCAGCTTCACGAGATGAGTGCCTGGATGCTGCGCAGTTTGCTGGAAGACTGAACCATCCATCAATCCAACCCACACCACCATGAACACCGATTCCACCACCGAACACGCCAGCGACAAATTGGATCATGCCGCTTGGAAAAGCGATCACGCAGCCTGGTCTGCCGACCATCTGGAAGCCGCCGCCATCTTGAAACGGGCGCAGGAGGAACTCACGACCCACGAGGCGAGCATCCGCGCCCATGAGGCGGAGATCGCCACTCACGAAAAGGAGATCGCCGAGCACGAGAAGGCGGGCAATGCTCCCAACACCACGCACCAGCACGCCGAAGCTGACCACGCGAAACACAAACAGCAGCACGAGGCCACCCAAGCGCATCACGAGCGAATCATGCAGGCGCTGCGCGCCCTCGACGCCGCGCTGAAGTGACCGGGTTCGCCGAAACAGACCCGGAGCTGATCCGCCCCAGGCATCCCACTTCAACCACCCACCCATTCGCGTCATGGCTAAAACTGTCATTCTTGGAGCTGGCATCGCCGGCCACACCGCCGCGACATTGCTGCGGAAAAAACTCGGGCGCAGCCATGAGATTGTTGTCATCTCCCCTGAACCGGAGTGGAACTGGATTCCCTCCAATATCTGGGTGGGCGTGGGATCGATGGAGCGGCGCGAGGTGGTCTTTCCGCTCGCGCCCGTGTATGCGCGGATCGGCGTCGAGTTTCGACAGGGGCGAGGGACTGTCATTCGACCCGAAGGGACCGAGGTGCTGCCATCACCGCATATCGAGTACACCGCATCCGGAGGCTCGCCGGATGCGCCTCCTGGCCGCGAAACCTACGACTACCTGATCAACGCCACCGGTCCGAAACTCAACTTCGGAGCCACGCCAGGACTCGGGCCCCACGGCGGCCACAGTTGGTCTGTCTGCACCGCCGATCACGCCGTCGAGGCAGCCCGCGCCTTCCGCGAGAGCATCGAGCGCATGAAGCGCGGTGAAAACCAAACGCTGGTCATCGGCATGGGGCACGGCACCTGCACCTGCGAGGGAGCCGCCTTTGAGTATGTCTTCAATGTCGAGCATGAGCTGCGCCGCCACGGCGTGCGCGACCGTGCGCGGATCATCTTCCTGACCAACGAAAACGAATTGGGAGACTTCGGCATGGGCGGGTTGCACCTCAAGCGCGGTGGCTACGTCACCCCCAGTCGGCTGTTTGCGGAATCGCTCTTCGTGGAGCGCGGCGTCGAGTGGATCAACCGCGCGCACGTCCAGCAAGTCAGCCCCGGCAAGCTCGCCTACGAGACCGTCGAGGGGCTGGAACGCGAACTTGAGTTCGACTTTGCCATGCTGCTGCCACCCTTTCGCGGTGTCGGGCTTTCGGCCATCAATCGTGCAGGCACGGACATCGCGCCGCAGCTCTTTGCGCCCAATGGCTTTATGCGCGTCGATGCCGACTACACGGAGCGTCCGTTTGAAGACTGGTCCCCACGCGACTGGCCGGCCACCTACCAGAACCCGACTTATGATAATGTCTTCGCCGCTGGCATCGCCTTTGCGCCGCCGCATGCAGTGTCTCGTCCGCTTCGCTCGCCAAAGGGCACCCTCGTCGCGCCCGCCGTGCCGCGCACAGGCATGACCGCCGGTATCATGGGCCGCACGGTGGCCTTCTCCATCGCCGACCGCATCCAGCACGGTGGCGAGTCCCCGCTGCACCGCGCTCCTTTTGCCACCATGGGGGCCGCCTGCGTCGCCTCCGCTGGCAAAGGACTGTTCAGTGGCACCGCCGCCACGATCACCCTGTATCCGCTCGTGCCGGACTACGAGCACTACGAGTTCGGCCGCGATCTCGACTACACCACGGGGGAGATCGGTCTGGCCGGGCACTGGCTGAAGCATCTCTTGCATCACATGTTCATCTACAAGGCCAAATGCCTCCCGGGTTGGTCATTGATACCCGAGTGAACGCTTCTCATCTCACCCATCATGAAACCTTCTGATCTCAACGGCCCCGTCGCCTACGCCACCGTCCCCACCCCGCTCACGCGATTCTGGCGGACGTTTGCGCCCTATCAGCTTCTGCGCTTCCTCGTGATCAACGTGAAAATGCTGCGCCTGATTTTCAAATCGCACGCACCGCCCCCGGACACGCAGCCGCGCTAATGAACCGGCTTTTGCTCAAGACGCGAGTGTGAAGACCGGCATCAACGACAAGTTTCTCGATCCCAAACTCAAGGTCGGTGAGTGGACACAAAAGTTCGAGACCGAGGCTGCAAGACACTCAGCCTTTGCGTAGCGCACGTGGGATGCAGTTGGTCGTGCCGGTGAGCGTGGCGTCCTGGCTGAAAACCACCTTCGGGAGATCGGTCGCGACCGACCGTCCACCACGCTCGGTCGCGATGACGGGATGCTTTTTCAAATACTCCAGGAGCGCCTCGTGAACGCTCAGCGGCTCGATCCGAGGATCGCTCGCGCCGCGCAGGCGGCAGATCATGGCGAGCGGTTCGCCGTCGCGCTCGCAGCCGCCGATGGTGAAGTGCGCGGCATCGTCCACCTCGCGATCGTTCACTTTGAGCGAGACGACGCGTTTGCCAGGTGGATTCATGGCGGTGAAGACCACGGCGAGGCCGGAGGCGCGCGGCCCCCAGCCGCCGGAGAGCTTCCACGGGTCTTTGGAAAAGACGAGTTCCAGCTCGTTTTCGAGATAGTCGCGAAGCTGGCGACCGGTGACGGTGCCGGACTTCATGCGAGTGTCGAGTGGCAGCATGTTCCAGAGATCTGCGGTGGTGATCGGGCCAGCCGGCAGCGGCGGGCCAAAGCGGAAACCATTGGTTAAGCCGATGTCAGTGCCCGTCATCTCGCGCACGGCGTCGGCGATGAAATCGTCGGTGTTCGTTTCGAGCACGTCGTACCGCATGAGCAGCCGGTTCGTTTGGCCTGTAACTGTGTGCATCCGCGCTCGGTGCGGCGCGAGCGCGGCATCGACGAGGGCCTTGACCTTTGCGTCTTCAGGAAACTCGCTGGCGCGAATCGGGATGAGCCGAAACTCGTGGCTTGCGATGCCGCCCTTCTCGCCCAGCGTGATGTCGAGCCGCCCGAGAAAGGATGCCATCGCGCCCGGCTCCACGATGATCACCTTGCCTTCGATGATCGGTTCGACGGTGCGTTCGTGGGTGTGGCCAGAGAGGATGACGTCGAGTTCAGGAATCTCGCGCGCAAGCTGCCGCGAAACCGTGAGGCCCGAGTGCGAAATAATGACGACGAGATCCGCGCGTTCCTTCTCGCGCGTCGCTTTCACGAAATCGCGCAGCCCGTCCATCCGAGTGGAATCAAGACCGCGCACCTGCGCGGGCGGCTGGCGCACGGTCGTCGTCGGATCAGCGATACCGATGAAGGTGACGCGGACGCCGTCCTTTTCCAACGTGACGGCAGGTGCGAAGAGGCGCTGGCCCGTGGCGGTGTCGTGAAAGTTGTAGGCGATGACGGGCGCGGTGAGTTTTGCCATCAGCTCCTTGAAACGCTCCGGCCCGTAAACGACCTCCCAGTTTCCCGGCACGAACGCATCAAGCCCGAGCGCGTTCAGCGGTGCGATGACGACTTCGCCCTGCGACCATGCGGCCGGCCCGGAACCTTGTACGGCGTCGCCGCTGTCCACGAGAAAACTTGGGCCTACGACCTTGGCGCGTTCACGCTTGATCGCGGTCATGAGCCGCGCGAAGCCGCCCATGTCCTGAATCTCCGGATTTTCGCCCGGCAGGTAGTCAGGGTGTGTTTCGAGCTGCGCATGCGTGTCGGCCATGTGCAGCAGCGTCACCCGGCGGCCGGCGGGCCGGGGAGGATTCTGCGTGGCGCGTGCGAGTGAGTGACTGGCGGCAGCAGCCGCAGTGGTGGTGGTGAGAAAAGTACGACGGTTCATGAAATGAAGGGCAAGGGATCGAAGGAAGGGTGATGTGTGCAGGGAAGGTGAGTGCCTCTTTTACAGCGCGGGCTTGATGGCAGCTTCAAAACCGGCCAGGCTCGCACCGCCCTCGATGCTGCCCGCCAGCTTGCCGTCCCGACTGATGATAAAGGTTGTCGGGATCGCCGAGATGCCGCCATACGCCTGGGCGGTTTGCGGATCGCCCATGACGAGGGGGGAATGGATGCCCGACTTCGTGGCAAAGGACTTCACGACGGCTGCCCCACCTTCATCAAGCGAGACGCCGATGACCACCACTCCTTGATCGGCATACTTGTTATGCAACGCCACGAGGTCGGGGATTTCTCTCCGGCACGGCGGACACCAGGTGGCCCAGAAGTTGAGCACGACGACTTTGCCTTTGAAGTCAGAGAGCTGGACAGTCTTGCCATCGAGTCCCGGCAGAGCCCACTCGGGTGCCGTGGCTTCACCACCCGCTCCGATGCTCATGGGGATGATATCTCGCGCCTGGGTGAGGCCGCAACGCCCCGGAGAACCATTGCAGAAAGCCCAGCCCGCGAGCGCGGTGCCGATGGCGAGGAAGAGGACGGTGACTTTGTCGAATTTCATAGGAATGAGAGGGATGTGATTTATTGAGTGCGGGTGGAATCTTTCGGGGCGGAATCGTCGCGACGCACCCCGGACTGAGGGCTTGCCGGCGCGAGTGCCGGGCGGGTGCCCAGTTTTTCCGCGGCTGCGTTTCGGGCGTTCGAGCTGAACCCGAAGAGCAGCCCCAGCACGCCCCCGTAGAGCGCTCCCCGCCACCACGTCGAAGTGAGCGGGCAGGTGCCGGAGGTGCATTGGCCGAAGTAGCCGAGGGCGGCCCCGAGTGCGGCACCGATGAACACGGCGAGGAGAACGGGCCAGTAAGCTTGAAGGAAGGAGGTTTTCATGGGTGAGGGTGGTTGAGGATGGAGTGTTTGAATGAACCGTCCGCCTGGCGGAAAATTCGCCCATGGAGGGGCGATGATTTCGCCATTGCAGAACGGCAGGGTTGCGATTACAACATGTATGACCATATAACTGCATAGTTATTCCATTATATTTCATTCACCCCGTGGCCCGCCCCAAAATATCCCCCGCTTCGCTCTCTCCCGAGGCGCTCGAACTCATCGCCGCCCGGTTTAAGCTGCTCGCTGAACCGATGCGATTGCGCCTCCTCCAGGCGCTTTACGACGGCGAGCGCAACGTCACGCAACTCGTCGAAGCCAGCGGCACCACGCAGGCCAATGTCTCCAAACACCTCGGCCAGCTCTGCGACGCCGGCATTCTCCGTCGCCGCAAGGACGGGCTGCACGTCTTCTACGCCATCGCCGACAGCATGGTCTTCGACCTCTGCACCCTCGTCTGCTCGCGCCTCCAAACCGACCTCGAACGAAAAGTCACACACTTCCAGACAAATCCGGCAGCCCAACAGCCGAAGCTTCGATCCCGGTGAGCGCATAGGCCCGGCGTTGAAAGCGCGACCGTTCTCCGGCATAGATCCACATACCTTCACATCCACGCGAATCTCGTCCATCTGACAACCACCATGCGCCCCATCCTCCCACTCCTCCTTCTATTGGTTACCCACGCCTTTGCCCAGGAACAAAGCGTCAAACCGGGCATCAACGACAAATTCCTCGATCCGAAGCTGAACGTCGAAGAGTGGACGAAGAAGTTCGAAACGGAGAGCCGTGAGATCTTCCACCAGCGGGAGAAAATCGTCGCCGCAGCCGGTTTGAAGCCGGGAATGACGATGGCGGACATCGGCGCGGGCACGGGACTCTTCACGCTGCACTTCGCGCAGGCCGTCGGCGAAAACGGCAAGGTCTATGCCGTCGAGATCGCGAAGAATTTCCTGGAGCACATCAAGGCCCGTGCTTCCAAAGCCAGCGCCTCAAACGTGCAGACGATCCTCTGCACCGAACGCAGCGTGGAGCTGCCGGAGGCCAGTATTGATCTGGCCTTCATCTGCGATGTGTATCATCACTTCGAGTTTCCGAGCGCCAGCCTCGCCTCGCTGCACAAGGCGCTCAAACCGGGCGGCACGCTGGTGCTGATCGACTTCAAACGCATCCCCGGCGAATCGAGCGACTTCATCATGGGCCATGTCCGCGCCGGACAGGAAGTCTTTGAGGCCGAAGTCATCGCCGCCGGTTTTGAGAAGGTGGATGAAGTGAAGGATCTGCTGAAGGAGAACTACTTCGTGAAGTTCCGTCGGAAGTAGATCGACGCTCATGAAATCCGCCACGCTCAAAGACCTGTCATGGGTGACCGTGCAGTTGGTTCTGCTCGCGGCGCTGTTGTTGATGCCAGCTTTCGGGCTGCTGCCGTTTCTTGTGTCGATGCGACCGCTGGGGCTGCTGGTTGGCTTCGCCGGGCTGGCACTGTCGGGCTTGGCGACCTGGCAACTGCACGCGGGGCGCTCGCTCACGCCGATGCCTTCACCACGCACGGGAGCCGCGTTGCTCACAAGCGGCTTATATCGCCGCGTCAGGCATCCAGTTTACAGCGGCCTTCTCGTCTGGGCCCTCGGCATGGCGGTCGGGACGGCGAGCGGTCTGCACTTCGTGCTGTTCGGCCTGCTTTGGGCCTTCTTCCACGCCAAAGCAGCGCATGAAGAAAAGCTGCTCGCTCAAAAATTCAGCGGGTATCCTGAGTATGCCGCTCGCACACCGCGTTTCTTTCCCTCACCCATCCGACCCAGATGAAACACACCTTCTTCATCCGCAGCTTGCCGTGGCTCATCGTGGCGGCCAACTCATCGCACTGACATGAGCCGAGGCCCTCTCAACTTGCTCATCGACACGCTGGCAGCCGCCTGCCTCCTGACCATGGTCGCCACGGGATATGTGCTGCGCTTTCCGCTGCCGCCATCCACCAACCGCACGCATGAGTTGTGGGGGATGTCGCGGCATGAGTGGGGAGCCATCCATTCTTGGGCCAGCCTGGGTCTGCTGCTGGTCCTGATCATTCATTTGGTGCTCCACTGGGACTGGATTGTCGCGATGATCCGCCATCGCTTCGCTTGCTTTCAAGGCGGCGGTGCAAACGCTGGCCGACATGCTGGTTTGGCGGCGATGGCGGTGCTCATCTCCCTCGCCGTTGCGTTTGCCCTGGCGACCCATTTCGGCGTGCGGGAGAGAGAGGTGCCACTGCATCCGCTCGATGAACTGCCGGGCCGCCCATCCGCTGCAACCATCGCCCCCAATCCACCCCGCATGAGCACGGTGGATTTCTGGAAGGAGATCATGCCAGTGTTTCAAGCCTCCTGCATCGAGTGTCATGGACCCACGAGGCAGACCTCCGGTTTCCGTGCGGACCAGCGAGAGAATTTCTTTTCGCCGCGAGGTGGAGCGCCGCTGGTCGTGCCAGGTGACGCGGCAGGAAGCCGGCTCCTGGACATCATCTCTGGAAAGCAGCCAGGCATGAAAGCCGCTGCGGCGCATCAACTGCAGCCATCTGAGATCCAGTTAGTGAAGACATGGATCGAGTCAGGTGCCGACTGGCCCACGAGATAGCTTCAACCTTTGTCCTCGAAAAATCTCATGAAACACAGCTTCCTCCGCCGCATCACACCATGGCTCATCGTGGCAGGAATCGCGGGCTTCGCAGTTTATAAACTCAAAGTTAAACCTGCCGAGGTCATCGTGCCGAACGTGGCTCAAAGCACCAACGCCGACGAAGTCATGGGCACGGGCACGCTGGAGGCGCGGGTGAAGACGACGGTGAGTGCGCGCATTCAGGAGCGGCTGGCGGAGGTGCTGGTGGATCAGGGCGACAAGGTGAAGGCGGGGCAACTGCTCGCGCGGCTGGATGATGCAGAGATCAAGCAGCAGGTGGCCATCGCGGAGGCGACGCTGGCGGCGGCGCGACAAACGGCGGAGCGCGTGAGCGCGGACTTGGCGCGCTCGGAAGCGGTGCTGGCGCAGGCGCGGCTGGATCACAAGCGTTTGATCGGCCTGCTGGCCTCCAACGCGGTCTCGCAGACGGACACGGACAAAGCGGTGGAGGCGCTGCATGTGGCGGAGGCGGATTTAAAGCGATCACACGCGGCCATCGCGGAGGCGCAGGGGCAGGTGCTGGTAGCGGAGAAGACGCTGCTGTATCGCAAGGAGCAGATGGCCTTCACGCAGATTCACGCGCCTTACGACGGACTCATTATCCGCCGTGATCGTGATCCTGGCGACATGCTGGTGCCGGGCGGAGCGCTGATGGAGATCATCTCGCTGGATGAGATCTGGGTGAGCGCGTGGGTGGATGAAACGGCGATCTCCAAAGTCACGGCGGGACAAATGGCGCGCATCGTTTTCCGCTCCGAGAGCGACAAGAACTATCCCGGCGTGGTGTCGCGCATCGGACGAGAGACGGACCGCGAGACACGCGAGTTCCTCGTCGATGTGCGCGTGAACGAGCTGCCGAAAAACTGGACCATCGGCCAGCGTGCGGAGGTTTACATCCAAACGGAGCAAGTGCGGCCATGAACCTCGCCGTCCGCGACATCCGGCACAATGCGGGCCGTTTTGTGTTTACCACGGTGGGCATCGGCCTGCTGCTTATGATCGTGATGGGCATGGGCGGCATCTATCGCGGGCTCATTCATGAGGCCACGCTGCTGGTAGATCGCGTGGGCGCGGATCTGTGGGTCGTGCAGGGCAGCACGCGCGGGCCGTTCGCGGAGATCTCGCGGATTTCTGCCAGCCTGGAGGACCGTGTGCGCGCGGTGCCGGGCGTGGCGAGAGCGCGGCGTTTTGTGTCGCACACCATCCAGCGTGTGCATCGCGGCAGGCCGCTGCGCATGGTGGTGCAGGGGCTTTCGTGGCCGGATGATCGTGGCGGATGGATACCGCTCGTGGCGGGGCGTGCGCTGCGGCAGGCGCATTATGAAATGATCGCCGATGTGTCGCTGCGGCTGCCGCTGGGCGAAAAAATCACGCTGGGCAAAGACGCGTATGAAGTCGTGGGACACACGCAGGGCATGGTCGGCTCCAGCGGCGATGGACTGGCGTTTTTCACCGTGAGTGATGCGCTGGCGATCCAGTTCGATGTGCCCGGCGAGGCCGTGAGACTGGAACGCGCTGCGCGTCGTGCGCGATTGGAGAACATCGAGATCGGCCGACTGCAACCGCTGCTGCTCGACCGCGCCGCTGGTCCTTCGAGCAGCATTCCCGCGCTGTCGAAACCGCAGGTCAGCGCGGTGCTCGTCACCTTGCATCCGGGCGCGGATGCCGCCGCCGTGCGCGCCACGCTCGGCAACTGGCCGGACATCACGGTGTATTCCACGCAGGAGCAAAAAGACCTGCTGCTCTCCGGCATGGTGGACAAGGCGAAGCGGCAGCTCGGCCTCTTCCGCGTGCTGCTCATCATCATCTCCACCATCATCATCGCGCTCATCATTTACACGCTCACGCTCGACAAGATCCGCGACATCGCGCTGCTGAAGCTCATCGGCGCGCGCAACCGCGTCATCGGCGGACTCATCCTTCAGCAGTCGCTGCTCATGGGTGCTTTTGGTTATGCGCTCGCCTGGTGGATCGGCCAGTTCGCCTTCCCGCGCTTTCCACGGCTTGTCGTCATCGAGACGGCGGACCTCGTTTCGCTCGGCTTCATCGTCCTCGTCATCTCCACGCTCGCCAGCCTGCTCGGCATCTGGAAAGCCCTGCGCGTGGAGCCCAACACGGTCCTCTCCGCATGAGCACTCCCGCCGTCGAAGTCCAAAACCTGCGCAAAGTGTATGGCAGCGGCCACACCGAGGTCGTCGCCATCCGCGATGCCACGCTCAGCATCGCACGCGGCGAGATCGTCGGCATGTTGGGTCCCAGCGGCAGCGGCAAATCGACCATCCTCACCGCCATGGCGCTGATCAATCCACCCACCTCCGGCCAGGTCGCCATCAACGGCACACCCGTGCTCGATGGCTCCAAAGCGCTCGTCGATCTGCGCGCCTTCCGCCGCCAGCACCTCGGCTTCGTGTTTCAAAAAGCCAATTTGATCCCCTTCCTCACCGCGCTGGAAAACGTGCAGATCGCCCTCGAAGTCAACGACACCGCGCCCAAGGCCGCGCGTCAACGCGCCATGGAGTTGCTCGACTACCTCGGCGTCGCCGAACGCGCCGACAACCTGCCCGTCGCCCTCTCCGGCGGCGAGCAGCAGCGCGTCGCCGTGGCCCGCGCCCTCGCGAACAATCCCAGCCTCATCCTCGCCGACGAACCCACCGCCGCGCTCGACAGCCAGCGGGGCAGGCAAGTCATGGAACTCTTCGCCAAAGTCGCTCACGAGCGCAACGCCGGCGTCCTCGTCGTCACCCACGACCACCGCACGCTCGATGTCTTCGACCGCATCGTGGATGTCGAAGACGGCGGCATCACCGAGCGCCCCCTTTCGCAACCGAAGTGATCGACGCAGACTTTCCGTTGGGGAGGTTGTGCGGAAGTGAGGACGGGGCCGGGTGTGCGTGAAACGGCCCGAATTGGACATAAATGGACTGAATTGGACTGGAAAATGGACATTTGAGGCCGAAACTCACCCATGTTCCCGGCCCTGCCCGATTCCATCCCCATCTCCGCCGAGATGCTCCGTCTCGTCAGTGAGATCGACGAGTTCAAGGGGCACTGGCGCACTTGGCAGTCGCTCACGCCTGACCGACTTCAGGGTCTGCGCCGCGTTGCCACCATTGAGAGCATCGGCTCCTCCACTCGCATTGAAGGCTCACGCCTCAGCGACCGCGAGGTCGAGGCGCTGCTGGGCCGTCTGGAGACGAAATCCTTCGCCACCCGCGATGAGCAGGAAGTCGCCGGCTACGCCTTTGTCATGGAGCAGGTCTTCGCGCATTTCGGTGAGATCCCGCTCACGTCGAACATGCTGAAGCAGCTCCACCGCGACCTCCTTCAATACAGCACCAAAGATGAGCGCCATCGCGGCGAGTGGAAGTCGCTGCCGAACCACGTCGCCGCCTTCGATGCCGATGGCCGCGAGCTGGGCATCGTCTTCGAGACCTCCAGCCCCTTCGACACGCCCGCTCACATGGATTCTCTACTCGACTGGCATCGCCGCGCCGAGGCCGATACTGGTCTGCACCCGCTGCTGCTCATCGGCATCTTCGTGGTCGTCTTCCTCGCCGTGCATCCCTTTCAGGATGGCAATGGCCGCCTCTCTCGCATCCTCACCACGCTGCTGCTGCTCCGTGCCGGTTACGGCCATGTGCCCTACAGCTCGCTAGAGAGCATCGTCGAGCAAAACAAAGAAGCCTACTACCTCGCCCTCCGCCGCACCCATACGACGTGGCGCGAAAGCAGTGCCGCCTGGCCTGCTTGGCTCATGTTCTTCCTCCGTAGCATCCGCCAGCAGATCACCCGCCTCCAACATCGCCTCGACGCCAACCGCCCTCAACTCTCCCCGCTGGCTCGACAGCTCGCCGCTCTCTTCGAGACGAGAGAAACACTCACCAACGCCGAAGCAGTCACCCTCACCGGCGCGAACCGCTCGACGCTGAAAGCGAAGTTTGCGGAGCTTATTGCCGCCGGGCTCGTGGAGGCGCATGGGAAGGGACGTGGAGCGTTTTACTCAAAAAGAAGCAAAGTCAGTTAACCTTCATTCGAGAGACACATGTACTTTTTCAAATATCAGAAGCCCGGCCTCCTCGAATTCAACATGCTTCGGAGAGGCGAGATATTCTTTGCTTCTCCGTCTGAGTTGAATGACCCCAATGAGTGCCGCCCTCGGTATCTCCTCAAAGGAAGTGAAGAACTTTGGCAACGATTGGCAAGATTCGTTCTGCAAAATGTGATTTTTCACTCGGAGCGGTTTTCAACCCGAGGACTGGAGGCTGTGGGCAAACTCTTGAGCCTCAGCGATCAGATCGGAACTCAACTCAAGCTGGCAGTGCGTAATCGCGATCTTGGCCTGGAAGAACTGGCCGATGTATTCATCAACATACTTGCTCCACTTGTCCCCATTGAAAAGACGTTCGATTCAGTCCACCTAGCGCGGCTCGTCAAAGAGTTCATCAATGGCAAACTTCCCGCCTTCGCCGCCGAAAATAGGTTTATCAGCGCATTCTCATTGAGTGCGACAAATCCAACAATGTGGGGCCACTATGCGGGCGCGGAGAAGGGCTTTGTTATTGTCTATGGAACAGAGGATGACACTATCCATGTTCGTTCACCAATCAGGGTGTTGGATGGATGCAGGCCTCTAAATAAAAATGGCGATCGCATGGAACTCGGAACCTATGACAATGACTGTCTCCAGCTTCACCGTGTCCGATATGGTGTGTGTCCGCCAAAAGCGAATCTCTTTCGACGCATTGCCCACAGGTTTTCCTATTCCGAACAAGAAGATCATTATGACGTGCCAGCTATGATCATCGATGACGCGGCGGAGAAGCAGGAAGGTCTCATCGGTTTGGTCAAGTATTCGGGTTGGAGGTATGAGCAGGAGTTGCGCGCCTTTTTGCTAGTTCATGATACAGCCCTCCCCGACCTTCGTGTATTGAGTGCCTCAAAAAGTATAACGGGGTTAATCTTCGGCCCTCGAATGTCTGATCAAGATAAGGCTCGGGCTGTTTTATGTTGTCGGATGATGAAGGCCTCACAACAACAGTTGGCAGAGGCAGTCGATCAATCAGCAGACCCTTTTGTTTTCTTTGAGGCCCGCTCTCAGATTAGCCGCTTCGGCTTCGATGTGCTCCCTGTGGGAATTCTTACTGGGCACTATTCAAAAAGCGGTCTTCCATTCATGCCCGTCAGCAAAGCCGATACCGCAATCCAAAAACAGGTGATGAAAATGGCCGAGCAGGTCTCAGATGGGAAGTGAACACTGGTTCGGGCCGGTCTCCTCTGGAGACTCGCAAGGAAGGGCGGTTTTCAACCGCCCCGGCGCTTGAAAAGCGCCGTTCCTTGTCAGGCGCTCAACTCTGGCGCACCCACGCCAGCAATCGTGCCGCAGGCTGGAAGCCGCTCGTTTGAGTGGTGACTTTGCCGTTCTTCATCAACGCGAAGGCGGGGATGCCTTGGATGCGGAATTGGGCGGCGATTTGCTGCTGCTCGTCGGTGTTCACTTTGATGAAAACGGCCTCACCAGCGGCCTGGGCGGCGGCTTTGGCGAATTCGGGGGTCATCATCTGGCAGGGGCCGCACCACGCGGCCCAGAAGTCGATGACGACGGGCAGCGGGCATTGAGCGATGAGCGCGGCAAAGGCGGCGGGGCTGGTCATTTCGACCGGTGCGGTGACCAAGGGCAGATCCGCCTTGCAGGTGCCGCAGCGGCCTTGCTGGCTGACTTTGGCGTAGGCGATGCGATTGGCGGTGCCGCAGGCGGGACAGGGCAGGATGATGCCGCGTTCGTCGGATTCGAGGTGATGGCTCATGGAGGACAAGATCGGAGGAGAGTTAAAACTTGCATATACGCATACGCTCATATAGCAGTTTGGCAAAGACAACCTTTCAACCACCATGAGCAAGCATTTACTGATCCTCGGCGGCGGCACCGCCGGCACCATGATGGCGAACCATCTGCGCAGACGCCTGCCCACGTCTGAATGGCGCATGACGGTGGTGGACCGCTCGGACAAGCATCTCTACCAGCCGGGTTTTTTGTTTCTGCCCTTCGGCAAGTATGAGGAGAGCGACATCATCCGGCAGACGCGCGACTTCATGCCGCGTGACGTCGAGTTCATCCAGGCGGAGGTGGATCAAATCACACCCGAGAATCATGCGGTGACGCTGAAGGACGGGCGTGAGTTGAAATACGACCTCATCATCGTCGCCACCGGCTGCCGCACGGCCCCGGAGGAGACCGCAGGCATGCTGGGACCGAAGTGGCGCGTGAACGTGCATGATTTCTACACACTGGATGGAGCACGAGCGCTGCGTGACAAGCTGGCGGACTTCCAAAGCGGGCGCGTGGTGGTGCATATCAACGAAATGCCGATCAAGTGCCCGGTGGCGCCGCTGGAGTTCACTTTCCTGGCCGACACGTTTTTCCGGGAGAAAGGCATCCGCGATAAGGTGACGCTGACCTATGTGACGCCGCTGTCGGGAGCCTTCACGAAGCCAAAAGCGTCGAAGAAGCTGGGGCACCTGCTTGGCGACAAAGGGATCGAGCTGGTGACTGACTTCGTGGCCGAGAAGGTCGATCAGGAGAACAACAAACTCGTCTGCTTCGACGGCCGTGAGGTGCCCTACGACCTGCTGGTGACGACACCGACGAATATGGGCGATGAAGCCGTGCGACGTAGTGCGCTGGGTGATGACCTGGACTTCATCCCGACGCAGAAACACACGCTGCAATCGGTGGAGTATCCCGATGTCTTTGTGATTGGCGATGCGACCAACCTCCCCGCGTCCAAAGCGGGATCCGTGGCGCATTTTGAAAGCGAAACACTGGCAGACAACGTCATGCTCCACATCCAGGGCAAGCCATTGAAGGAGGAGTTCGACGGCCATTCGAACTGCTTCATCGAATCCGGCAACGGCAAGGCGCTGCTCATCGACTTCAACTACGAGTATGAACCGCATGAAGGGCCGTTTCCGTTCTCATTTGGGCCGCTGAAGCTGCTGGAGGAGTCCCGCCTCAACCACCTCGGCAAGTTGGCCTTCCGGCATGTGTATTGGAATGTGCTGCTCAAAGCCTGGCCGCTGCCGGGGATCAGTCGCCAGAAAAAGAAACCGGCCGAGGCGTAATCATCATCCCAACCCACTGAATTATGAACAAGACTATCGCAGGAACTGAAATCGACGTGAACGAAGAAGGCTACCTCACCAACGCGTCACAATGGAACGAAGCCATCGCCGCTGCCATCGCGGTCGAGGAGGGTGTGGGTCCGCTGACCGACGCGCACATGAAGGTCGTGAACTATCTGCGCGAGCAGCAGGCCAAAGGCGCGGCGCTCACGATCCGCAGCATGGGCAAGAGCGGCGTGGTGACGACGAAGGAGCTTTACGACCTCTTCCCCGGCGGCCCGCTGAAGAAGTCCTCGAAGATCGCCGGCATCCCGAAACCTGTCGGTTGCATCTGATGAACTTGGAACTTGAAACTTTGAACCCGAAACTCTTATGAACGACGACAAACAACCTGTGAAAAAGATGTCCATCATCGTGAGCCGAGGCTCGCTGGATGGGATTTACCCAGCGCTGATCATGGCGAACGGTGCGCGCATGGAAGGCATCGAAGCCTCGCTGTTTTTCACGTTCTTTGGGCTGAACGCGCTGGCGAACAAGACTCTCGACCACTTGAAAGTCGCCACCGTCGGCAATTCGGCACTGAACATGGCCATGTCCATGCTCGGCCTGCCGATGACGATTCCATTCCCGACGGTGATGGGCGCAATTCCCGGCGTGTCGGCCTTCGCCACGCATCTCATGAACAAGGAGATGGAAAAACTCGACATCCCGCCCGTGCGTGAGTTTCTCGAACTCATCTCCGACTCCGGCGGCAAGATCTATGCCTGCAAGCTGGCCATGGACATGTTCAAACTGAAGAAGGAAGACCTCATGGACCGCGTCGATGGCGTGCTGACCGTGGGCCAGTTCTACGAAGAATCCGCCGGAGCAGGAACTCACATCCTTTTCACCTGAGATGTCCGCGCTCAGCAATGATCCCGCCCATTGCGAGGTGATGAACCTCGGCTACGGCCCGCAAGGCCACGGTCCCTATCTCGTTCGCCAAGAGGGCTATGAACCCGGCAGCAGCACCTTCAAGCCGCAGCGCTTCGTTCTGCAAAAAGATGGTCGCTGGCTCGTCAACCTTGCCTTTGTCATGCTGCCGGAAGCTGAGCAGGAGAAACAGCTCTTCCACCACCTAACAGATGTTTTGCTCTTTCTCGACGGCCTCAGCGACAAACCCGTCCAAGCCGACGCAAAACTGCCTCCGGGGACCAACGCCGATGAAATCATGGCACACTTCGAGCAGTGCGCTCGTCGCATCCTGCGCGGCATGCGTACCTGCACCGTGATGCCAGCACGGGGCTGATCCTCACCACTCCAGGCTCGTCACCGGCAGACGCTCGGCGTTGCGGGTCTCCTTGATGATCTGGCCGTCGGAGAGGTAGAGCACGCGGTCGGCCATGGCGGCCATGGCGGCGTTGTGGGTGATGACGATGGTCAGCGTGCCGAGCTCCCGGTTGATGCGCTCGACGGCTTCGAGAACGGTGATGCCGGTGTGAACGTCGAGCGCGCCGGTGGGTTCGTCGCAGAGCAGCACCTCAGGTTTTTTCGCGATGGCACGGGCGATGGCCACGCGCTGCTGCTCGCCACCGCTGAGCTGGGAGGGAAAATGGTCGAGCCGGTGGCTGAGGCCCACGCGGTCGAGCGCGTCCTCGGGTTTCATCGGGTCCGGGGCGATCTCGGTGATGAGGGCGACGTTTTCGCGGGCGGTGAGGCTGGGGATGAGGTTGTAGAACTGGAAGACGAAGCCCACGCAGTTGCGGCGGAACTGGGTGAGCGTGCGCTCGCCGCCGCCGCTCAAGTCCCAGCCTTTGTAGCGCAACGAACCGGCCGTTGGCACGTCGAGACCGCCCAAAATGTTCAACAGCGTCGATTTGCCGCTGCCGGAGGCGCCGAGCAGGACCACCAGCTCGCCGCTGTGGAAGTCGAGATTCACGCCCTGGAGCGCCACGACATCGAGCTCACCGGTTTGATAGACCTTCCGCACGCCACGGGCCTCGAAGATCGGCGGGGCATCAGTCTGGGGGGGAAGGGGGGGCTTCATTCGCTGCACTGCCTGTAGCATGCGGCAGAACATCACGCCAACGCGATGATCTAAGGTTGCTTATAGGCAGCATCGCGCAAGAATGGCGGATGCCTTCTCTGGTCAGCGACGAGCCTGCCGACGTTCACACGTCTAGGATCAGCCTCCCCCCGCGTGAAAAGCCCGGGGGACGCACTCTCGTCGTCGGAGACATCCATGGCTGCTCGCAGGCGTTGAAGCTGATGCTGCAGGAGCTTTCCCCGCAGCCTGCGGACACGCTGGTGACGCTGGGAGATTATGTGGACCGCGGCCCGGACACGCGTGGAGTGCTGGAGCTCATGCTAGAGCTGGAGACGCGCACCCAGCTCATCCCCCTGCTCGGCAATCATGAGATCCTGATGCTCGACGCTCGTGAGAGCACGGTGGAGTACAGCTCGTGGTTCGCGGTCGGCGGCAGCGCCACCATGGAATCCTACGCAGGATGGGCCAAACCGGAGTGGGACAAGGTGCCGCCGGAGCACTGGGAATTCCTCAGCCAGCGCTTGCGCCGCTGGCACGCCACGGACTCGCACATCTTTGCCCATGCGAATGTGAACGCCATGCTGCCGATGGATGACCAGAGCGACGACTGGTTGTTCTGGCGGCGGCTGGACGACTCGCACCCGCATTTCTCCGGCAAGACGCTGATCTGCGGCCACACGGCGCAGAAAAGCGGCCTGCCCTGCCTTCTGCCAGGACGCATCTGCATCGACACCTGGGCCTACGGCAACGGCTGGCTCACCGGCCTGGACGTGGCCACGGAAACGTTCGTGCAGACCAGCCAGCGCGGCGAGATCCGCCGCATCAGCTTTGACGAGGTGCGCATGCTCACGCCCAAAACGTGAACCCTCATGAACCGCGCGCGCTGGATCACCTCCATTGTCACGTTGTCCGCGCTCTGGCTGATGGGAGCACTCGTGCTCGCTCCGCGCTTGCAAAACGCGCTGGAAACCGCGGCCCGGGAGGCGGTGGAAGGCCTGCCCGCCTTCACTGGCCGAGCCAGCCGTGTGAAGCTGGTGTTTCAGGGCCAGCAGGCGCGTTTGAGCGGAGCCGTGCGCACCGCGCAGGATCGCAGCACCCTTGAGCAGGCCGTGAGTGATCTCATCCGTGCTCCGACGCCGCTGGCCGCCAGCCTCGGCCTGCGGCTGAATCCGGTGAGCGCTGTTCACAACGAGATCGAAGTGGCGCCGCTGCCGGCCGGATGGCTGCTGCTGGCGGCCACCGGCACGCAGGCCCGCCTGCTGGGTGCCGCCGCCAGCGAGCATGAGGCGCGTGATCTGGCCCGCAGCGTGCAGGAGAACTGGGGCACGCGGGGCGGCGTGGTGCGGGGCGTGCCGTTGATCGACGGTGAGCACCGCGACGAGGCCGCGAGCGTCAGCGCCACTCTGCGTGGCCTGCCCGCGCCGCAAAACGGGGCGCAGACGCTGCTCGCGCGCATCGGCCAGCCGTGGAAGACGCTCAGACCTGATGAATCCGATGCCGCCTTGCTGGCTGAGGCCCGTTTGCATGGTGTGAACGAGGAGGAATGGCAGGAGCACGTCCTTCCCGCGCTGCAAGAGGTGCGGGCCGCAGCAAGGGCGCAGCAGGCTGCGGAGATCGAGCGGCACCGGCAGGCGGCGCTGCCGCGCGGCCATGTGTTCATCGCCACACGCGGCGGCGAGATCACGCTGCGTGGCGAGGTGGGAGACGCGGCGGCCAAACGCGGCCTGCTGGACGAGACGCTGCCCGTTTTCGCGCCACGTCGGTTGCATGACGAAATCCGCGTCAGTCCACGCCGCCGCCCCGGCGGTGAGTTCGCCGCCATCTCCACGGCCGTGCTGCCAGAGAAGGGCGCAGACCAGGAAAAGACGCTTTACCTCGGCTTTGCAGGCGGTGCTTGGAAACCGGTGGACTGGCAGGTGGCTGGCGAGGCGCAGCCTTGGAAGAAAGACCTGCCCGCCGATGTCGATGCCGAGCTGCTCCAGCAGGACAGCAACGAGCTCATCGCCTGGCTGCAAGGCGCGGCAAAACCACTGGCCACAGCGCCCGCCCGCCCGGCCTTCTTCACCTTGGCTGTTTTTGGCGGCAAGGCGGTGCTCTGCGGCCAGGTGGGTGAGGAATCCACGCGATCACAGATCATCGCGGCGGCGCGGCGGGCCTACGCGCCACGCATTCTCGTGCTGCATGAGGAACTCCGCCTCGACGCCAGTTGCCTGCCTGCCCGTGGCATTTTAAACACGGTCAAAAGCCTGCCGCCAGCGCCCGCAGCCGGCTCGGAGGGCATCTTTGCCCTCGCCACACCCGGCGGCGCGTGGACGGTGCTTCCCGTCACCCACGATCTGGTCGAAGCTGGCGGTCTGGCCCGCGCCAAAGGCCTGCCAGACGGCCTTTCCGCGTCCTTGGTCGAAGAACGCTCCATCGAGGCCATTGAGCAGCTCCGCGACTGGATTTCCCACCTCCCACCGACTACATCCACGCCTTGATGTCCTCCTTCCTCTGGCTGCTGCTCTACCTTGCCCCGCTGCTCGGCCTCACCGCCGTGATTTTCGCGTGGCTCGGCTGGAAATGGCGCGGAACGGACCTGATGAAGATCATTCAAGAGCTGCAAACCCGCATCGACGACATCAACGCGGCCCGCAGCGCGGGGGAGGTGGAGCACGACACCCTCCGCGGCCAGATCCGAACCGCCGAGTACGAACTGTGCGCCTCGCGAGACGGCCTGCAAGCCGCGCAAGAGGCTACACGTCTGAGCCAGCACGAGATCATCCTAATGCAGGAGTCCAGCCTCGCGCTCCAAAGCGAGCACGCCAAAACCCTCCAGGAACTCGAAACCCTGCGGACGGAGCGGGATCATGTCAGCGCGGCCCTAGCCGCCGCCCATGCCGAGATCGAGCACCTGCGCAACCGACCTGAGCCAGCCAAGGAGATGACGGTCGCGTCCGAGACAGAGCCGGCTCCGGTCGAAAAACCCAAACGCAAACGCCCAGGCACAGCCTCGCCGCCCAAGACTGCCAATTCCGCCCCGCGTTCTGCCGGATTGCAAAGCACCCTGGCCGCGCTGGAGGTCCGTCTGGCCGCGCATGAACCCACCCTCGCCGCCCTCACACAAGAGCGGGACGACTGGCAGCGCCGCGTCTCCAAGATGGAGTCTCAGACCACGGCAGACCCCGCCGGGCTGGGTCTGGCCTACCGCAGCCTCGCCGACAGCGAAAAACGTCTCCAGTCCGCCGCTCAGGAGATCGAACGCCTGAAAAACCAGGCGCGTGTGCTCCAGCGCGTCACGGAAAACGCCGCCACGCTCGCCAGCACGCCGGATGACGACCTCACCCGCATCAAGGGCATCAAAAACGTCATCAGCGAGCAGCTCCGCGCCCACGGCATCCGCACTTGGCGGCAGATCGCGCAATGGAATGACGACGAGCTGCGCGCCTTCAGCGAGATCCTGGCCTTCAAGCACCGCGCCAGCCGCGAGCAATGGAAGGAGCAGGCTCGTGCGCTGCACGAGGCCGCCCATGGCCCGCTGACCTGATTTTCATCCACCGCATGTCCTTCGTGTCCCGTTGTTTTCTGGTCGTTCTCTCCTGCCTCATCGCCTCCTGCGTCAATGTCGGCACGCTGGAGCAGCGGCGTGAAAAAGCCGCGCGTCTCAGCCGCGACCTTCAGCAGCTCGCCCCCTCGGTCAGTCGTGCCGAGGCCGACCAAGTGGCCAGCACCGCCATCGAGGAATCCGCCAAGATGTCCCTCGACTTCAAGCCGCTCAGCATGCCGTGGATGAACAACGGACTGGTCAACACCGGACTGCGCAAGCGCGGCCTCTGCTACCAATGGCGGGATGATTTGTTCCCGCACCTGCACCGGCTCAATCTCAAAACGCTCGACTTGCATCTCACCTCCTCGCGCCGCGCCACGTTCCTGGAGCACAACGGCATCGTCGTCACCGCCAAAGGCCAGCGTTTTGAGGACGGCATCGTGCTTGACCCCTGGCGCAAAGGCGGGCGTCTCTGGTGGGGCACTTTGAAGCAGGACAAAAGCCACCCCTGGAAGCCTCTGCCATATGAGCTCACGCCCATGGTCCTGCGCCCGCTGCTGATGCCGGGGCTGTATCCCTCACCGTGAAACGCGTCGGCGCGGCAGCATGAGCAGAGTTCCCAGCAGCACCAGCAGCACGCCCGCAGGCTCCGGCACGAGGGCGAAGTTGTTGTTCACGACGAAATCGGCCACGTTCGCGCCGATGGCCTGCCCGTCCGTGATGGAAGAGCCAAACTGAATGCCCGCGTAGATGCCGCTCTGCGCCGCCTCGTCCGCCGCCTGGCTGAAGCTGGTGTAATCCCGCGTCAGGTCGATGCTGCCGTCGCCATTGATGTCGCTGCCGAGGCTGAAGGCCACGCTGTCCCCCAGATACTCCGCCAGCACCGCCGCTGCCGCAGCGCTGAACGCGCTCTGGGTGGAGGCGTATTCGGGGTAGGAGGGGGAATCGATCAGCGGCAGCCAGAAGACATCCCCCTCGGTGTCGATGTTGCCGTCTGTGTCGAACAAACCGTCGCCACCGTTCGCGATGGCCGTCTCCGGCCGCCAAAACTGCGTGGTGTAGGCGGTTTCCCAGGCCACGATGCCCGCGTCCGCCAGCGCGATGTTCACCGCGGCCAGCAGGCGCGCCGTGTCCGCGACATCCAGCAGGGCCGTGCCTGCCGCTGTGGTCGCGATCTGGTTCCACATGCCGGTCATTTTCACCGTGCCATCCCCCGCCGCCCAGAAGTAAGCCTGGCTCGTCTCGTCTGCCGTGCGGGTCAGGCTGAACTGCGCACCGAGATCCTTCACTGTGTTGAAATCCGCTGCGTATTGCGATGTCTGCAAATAGTCCGCCAGCGTCCCACCCGTCAGCGTGGTGGTGTAACCGGCGGTGCCGGAGATCGCAAAGGTGTCCACATTGCCCCAGCCGGGCAGCAGCGCGTTCGCAGGCGAGGTCTGCTGCCAGTAACCCACCGTGCCCACTGGCGAGTAAGGCGTGCTGCCCGCCACCGAGGCGCCGTCCGCCGCCCGCCAGCTCAGGATGTCGTTCGCGATGCTCAGCCCCCAGGCCGCGCCGTCATCCTTCGCCTGGCCGTCGGCGATGCCGCTCATCTGCGTGTTGTAAAGATTGGTGAAATCCGTGCTGGAGCCGGAATAAAGGCTCTGCATCACCGTGTTTGCCGCCGTGGCCATCGCCGCCTCGATGGACGCGCCCGCCGGACCACCCGTGGGCGCGGTGTACCCGCTGGCACCGAAGGTGTTGTGCACCCCCCGGATGCTTTCGGACGCGTTGTAGATCGCCGTGTGCATGATCGCCAGATCACGCGCCACGAAGGGAGATTCCACGCTGGAACGCATCGTGCCCAGGGCCAGGGCATTCCAGTCCGTGACCAAATCCGCCCGCGACACCGAAAGCGGTGCCAGCAGCAGGCTTAGACAGGCCAGTAGAGCGTGAAAATGGGGGCGGGGGAGCTGCATCCGAATTTTAGATCAGTTAAATCTATTATAATTTCCATCATAAGCCAGTTCTTTTCCCTTCTTAACCTTCAGGCTTCCCTTCATGCCTGAAATTGCCTTTGACCTTCGTCGTTGCAGCCGGACACTCCGCCGTCACGACAGGGGCGTCCCACCGCAGGGACTGAGACGGATCTTCCTCGATCCGAACCCTCCGAACCTGATGCGGGTCATGCCGCCGAAGGGAGTTCGCTCGGAGGTATCTCGGTTTCTTGCGCTCAACGCTCCATCCAGCATCGAGAATCCAGCAACCAGCATCCAGTTTATGATCGCCGATCCCAAAACCTCCTTCGAAGGCCATTCCTCCGAGCAGCTCCCCGCCTCCACCCGCGTCTGGGTCGAAGGCCAGATCCATCAGGACATCCGCGTCCCCATGCGCGAGATCACCCTCTCGCCCACGAAAGCCTTCAACGGCCGCATCGAGACCAACGAACCCGTCCGCGTCTATGATTGCAGCGGTCCATGGGGCGATCCGACCTTCCATGGCAAATCCGAAGAAGGCCTCCCTGCCCTGCGGGAAAAATGGATCGCCGCCCGCAATGATGTCATCGCCTACGACGGCCGCGAAGTGAAGCCACAGGACAACGGCTATCTCAGCGGCAAGCATGCCGAATTCGCCAGCACCGCCGAGCGCAATCGCCTCGTCGAGTTCCCCGGCCTCCACGGCGAGCGCCGCCGCCCGCTCAAAGCCACCGGCCACCCTGTCACCCAGCTTTGGTATGCGAAGCAAGGCATCATCACCCCCGAGATGGAGTTCATTGCCATCCGCGAAAACATGCGCCGGGCCAAGATCGCCGACCAGACGAGCGACATCGTCCGCAACGACCTCGACAAGCAGCACGTCGGCTCCTCTCAGGTCCAGACCGACTACACGCCCGGCATCTTCAAGCGCTTCCCCCAGCGCATCCCGAACGAAATCACCCCCGAGTTCGTCCGCTCCGAAGTCGCCGCCGGACGCGCCATCATCCCCGCGAACATCAACCACCCCGAGCTCGAGCCGATGATCATCGGCCGGAACTTCCTCGTCAAAATCAACGCCAACATCGGCAACAGCGCCGTCGCTTCCAGCATCGAGGAAGAGGTCGAAAAGATGCGCTGGGCCACCAAGTGGGGCGCGGACACCGTCATGGACCTCTCCACCGGCAAGAACATCCACGCCACCCGTGAATGGATCCTGCGCAATTCGCCCGTGCCCATCGGCACCGTGCCCATCTATCAGGCGCTCGAAAAAGTGAACGGCAAAGCCGAAGACCTCACCTGGGAACTCTTCCGCGATACCCTCATCGAGCAGGCCGAGCAGGGCGTCGATTACTTCACCATCCACGCCGGCGTTCTGCTGCGCTTCGTCCCCATGACCGCCTCCCGCATGACCGGCATCGTCAGCCGCGGCGGCAGCATCATGGCCAAGTGGTGCCTCGCCCATCACAAAGAAAACTTCCTCTACACCCACTGGGACGACATCTGCGACATCATGGCCGCCTACGACGTCAGCTTCTCCATCGGCGACGGCCTCCGCCCCGGCAGCATCGCCGACGCCAACGACAAGGCCCAGTTCGGCGAACTCGAAGTCCAGGGCGAACTCACCAAACGTGCCTGGGCCAAAGGCGTCCAGGTCATGAACGAAGGCCCCGGCCACGTCCCCATGCACATGATCGAGGAAAACATGGCCAAGCAG
>Ga0209573_1000930_pt1 | contig 51520 bp, 37 predicted proteins | sample TNRBio252014_DNA_FD_185870 | JGI IMG/M metagenome (GOLD analysis project Ga0209573, IMG submission 185870) | Wastewater treatment Type I Accumulibacter community from EBPR Bioreactor in Madison, WI, USA - TNR Reactor_6/25/2014_ DNA (SPAdes)... | ecosystem: Engineered > Bioreactor > EBPR >... | reverse complement strand
GCCCTTGATCGCCTCATGGATGTCGTTCACGCGATACGCGACATGCGGCAGGTCTCGCACCGGGCCCGTGACCGGGCTGTCCGGTTCGAAGCGCAGATACTCGACCTTGTAGGGATGTTTGCGCGGGTCGGTGACCCACACCTTCGTATCCTCGACGAAATACTCGCCGGGATGGCTCTCGTCAGTCGGCAGGCCGATGTGATGGAATGTCTTCATAGTTTTGATTTTCTTTCTGCGATGGCACGGTCGGCCATGCGGAAGAAATCATTCTCCGGGGCGTAACCGAGCATCGTGCGGGCGCGGGTGATGTTGATCTCGAACGGGTGATACTTCGGGCTGGGAATCTCCACCTTCGGCACACCGAGCTGTTTGGACAGGTAATCCGCCGCGACGCGGTAATCGAAGGCCGACGGCCCGGCGATGTTGAAGGTCTGGCCGAATGCGGACGGATTGTCGATCATGCGATCAAAAGCCTGCATCACGTCATCGACATGCACGATGTGCCGACGCAGCGGCGCGCCGTTCGCGTCCGTGAGGATGGGAATGCGCTCCTGTTTGGCCCGCACAAGCGCGAGCACCTCGTCGCTTACTTCGCCAAAACCGTGGCCCGGCTCTGCGGGGTTCACGTTTCGGAGCAGCGAGAAGTGATTCAGCAAGTCGTCCTGCTCAAACACCCACGACGAGCGCAGTACCGTGACCGGCACGCTGTATTGAATCGCGTATTGAGCGGCCATCGTCTCTTCCATGACCTTGGAGAAGGCGTAGTAGCCTGGATAGGCCGTGAGCGGATGATTTTCGTCGATGGGAACCGGCTGCGGATAAAACCAGATGCCCTGCGCCGCATCGCCACCGAAGAGGATGAACTGCTTCACACCCTGGCGGCGGCAGGCTTCGAGAATGTTGAAAGTGCCGCGTACACTCACATCAAAGAAGGTGTCCGCGTCCTCCTTGGTCGTGGCGAGCTGCACCACGATGTCCGCGCCGCGCACCGTTTCGTCCACCGCCTTCGCATCCGTGATGCTGCCGGTCACCGAGGTGATGCCATCTCCCGCCACCGGTGTGCGATGCACGAGCGCCCTGACCGCAAAACCACGCCGGGCCAGAACCGCCAGTGCGTGACGTCCGAGTTTTCCGCTGGCTCCAAAGATGGCGACAGTCTTTTTCATGCCACGAGTATAACGCCGCTTGAAGGCTCAAAGCATTGGCCGGGAGCGTCAACCTTTGGTATTTTCCGGCCATGTTTCGTGTGAATGCGCCGAGGCAACGGACGGTGACGGCCGCTTTCATCAGCGGGAGCAAATTCAGGCGTGCCTTCAACACTGACCGGGCTTGGCTTCTTCGGCGGCAGGTCACTCTGAATCGAAGGAACATCCGATTCCCTGTCACCTTTCCCCTCCAAAACGTCATGGACCTGTGGCAGCATAGTCCGCGACGATGACCACCGCCCATCCACCAAACCTCCGCGCAGCCCCGTTTCACACCACACGGTGGACTCGCGTGTGTTTGGCGAAGGCGGACTCGGAGGATGGGCGCAAAGCTTTGGCGGACTTGTGTGATGCGTATTATGAGCCGGTTGTCGCTTATCTTCGCAGCGTGTTCCGGAATGCGGATGCAGCGAGGGAGGTGAGCCATGCTTTCTTTGCGGAGATGCTCGGCGGCGGTACCATCCACACAGCGGAGCGTGAACGCGGACGATTTCGGTCTTATCTTCTCGGAGCGGTGAAGCACTTTGTTTCTCATCAGCGGGAGTCTGCCATGCGCATGAAGCGTGGCGATGGCATGGAGGCTGTGTCGCTTGATGACGCGGAGGCTGCTGAGGTGCCGGACGCGCGACTGCTCCCACCGGATGTGGAGTTTGACCGCCAATGGGCGATGACGGTGATCGCGCGTGGCATGGAGGCACTCCGAGCCGAGTGCGTGACCGAAGGGCGCGGAGTGTTCTTTGACTCTGTGAGCGGCATCTTGAACGGACACGCCAGCCACGGCGACCAGACGGCACTCGCAGCCTCGTGCAGCATGAGTTTCGATGCCTTCCGCATGGCCGTGAGCCGCTTGAAAAAGCGTCTGCGGCAGTGTGTGAAATCCGAAGTGGCTGGCACCTTGGAAGACCCCGCAACCGTGCAGGATGAGATGGAAACTCTCTTTGCCGCGCTGGGCAGATAAAAAAACTTTGTTCGGTTTTCGGCGGGGGCGCGTCAGTTTACTGGCATGAGCGCCTCTTCCACTGCCAGAACATGCCCCCACTGCGGTTCCGCCCTGCCTGCCGATGTGCTGGAGAGCCAGTGCCCGCGCTGTCTCATGGCGCAGATCATCGAGCCAACACAAGCGTGTGATCAAACTGCTCCGATTCCCTCACTCACGCCAGAGGAACTCGCCCCGCACTTCCCGCAGCTCGAAATCTTGGAGTGCCTCGGTCGCGGCGGCATGGGCGTGGTTTACAAGGCACGGCAGAAGTCGCTGAACCGTCTCGTCGCGTTGAAGCTGCTCGCCCCTGAGCGGGCGGATGACCCACAGTTCGCCGCACGTTTTGAAAAGGAAGCTCATGCGCTCGCGGCGTTGAATCACCCGAACATCGTCGGTGTGTATGACTTCGGACAAGCGGGCGGCTTTTACTTCCTGCTCATGGAGTTCGTGGATGGCGTGAATCTACGCCAGCTCCTGCAAGCGAAGCGTCTCACGCCGAAGGAAGCGCTCAGCATTGTGCCGCCCGTGTGCGATGCACTGCAATGCGCTCACGATCACGGCATCGTCCACCGCGACATCAAGCCAGAGAACTTGCTGATCGACAAAAACGGCACGGTGAAGATCGCCGACTTCGGTATCGCGAAGATCGTAGAACGAACTTCCGAGTTCGTTCCCACCGACGCGGATGACCCGACTTTGGAAAGTCGGGCTACGTTCCCGTTCGGCACCCCCGACTACGCCGCGCCGGAGCAGGCCAACGGCACCGCCGACCACCGCGCGGACATCTACAGCCTCGGTGTCGTGCTTTACGAGATGCTGACCGGTGAGCGCCCGAAGGAAAACATCACCCTGCCCTCGAAGCGCGTGCAGGTGGACATCCGCATTGATGAGATCGTGCTGCGGGCGCTGGAGAAGGAGCCGGAGATGCGCTTCGCCACGGCGGCGGAGTTTCGCACCCAGGTGGAGGCGGCGACAGCATATCGTCATTCATCAGTCCCGCCCGCGATGCTAGCGGCGACTCCCGCGCACTCGTCCGTCCCGCGCAGTTTCTGGATTGTTCTGCTCATCGCTTTTCCTGTGGTCACGTTTCTGGGATTGGCGCTTCTGTTGATTTCGGGTGGAGGAATCTCTGGTCGTGAGATGCTCGCCATGGCGGCAGCCGCCGTGATTCCAGGTCTCGTCATCCCAAGCCTTATCTTCCTCATCATGCGTCGACGTGGTTTTGCTATCTCGCAGGTGAGGAGTAATGCGAAGGGGGATTCGCGGGGAACCTCGCCCGGCGTTCCGAACTCGGTGTCCAGTCCCGTTCAACGGTCACGCTATTCCTGGACTGGCATTGTGGGGGCAGGGTTAGTCGTGATGCTGGCAAGCATGCTTGGCATTGGCGTCGTGATGCGGCAGGAACTCTCACGCGGAGCGCCCAAACAGGAATTGACGGAGATCGCCGAAGCATCCCGTCTCTATCAACAGGAGTATCAACGCTGGCCCACGCAGGTGAGCGACCTGCTGCCGAATGGGAACCCTCGTGCGATTCGGTTTCTCATCGCCAACGGACCGGGAGAAGCGCTGACGCACCCGTCCCGCAAACTTCAGTATCAACCGCCATCTTCGCAAGAAATGGGGTTCGTGGGGCTTCCTGGTGGTCAGCGTTGCTTCTTTGATGAGAAGCGAGTGCAGACAGAGCCCGTGCCGCCTCGTAGTCCAGTTGCTTCCACGGCCGCCGTTCACCGCTGCCTGACCAAGATATTGGATCGCAAGCGTGTGAGCAGCCAGGAGCCCGATGCCTATCTCGCTCAAGATCTGGCCGGATTCTATGCCGAGATTGTTCGCAGCTTGGAGAGTGCTGACATGCGATCGAAGGCGCTGGAGCGGGTGAAGGTCTTGAACCCGGATTTGAAGGAATGCCCCGTGGTGATCGAAGTGCGTCAGGTTCCGGGTTCAGTGATCTTTGATGTCTTTGCATCCGGCTCCAATCCCCAGTTCGTGAAGCCGATGCTTGATGCTCTGCTGGATGAATTCATCCGTCAGAGAAAACAAACACCGGCGGGCAGGGCCGAAGATTTGGTCATCCTCAAACGCGCCACCGATGTCGCCAGTGCAGCCAGCCAACCTGGCCCAACGGCAGCCGAGTCAGGCACACAAGCACCTCTAGTCCCCACCAGATTGACGAAAGCAGTCACAACTCCGAAGGCGATCCCTTCTGCAAGGGTGCTCCCTCCCGCCGATGAGCCGCATCCCAGACTACAACTGGAATTGTTGGCCTGGCTCGATGAAGTGCAGGCCGGTGGCGACTGGAGCGGCTGGCTCTGGAATGGTTCGGTTGCTTCACCCAAAGATTTCACCCTGCCTGATGGCCTGCCAGTGCCTGCCACGGCCAAAGAAACAGGCAATGGGGCTTCACCAGAAAAGCCACGCTTCCTCTGCCTGTGGTTCAGTCATCCAGGCTTCGACGCTCTCAGTGTCGGCAACGTGACAATGCTCGACGACAAGGACCAGCCGTTGAAGACGCCCTCCGATGACTTCGCCACCATGTTTACGCCGAAGAGCGATAAGCTGAAGACCGGCTGGCTCACGCATGTCCTCTGCGCGGGCCGCGTGGGTGATGCAGATCGCATTGCCAAGGTGCAGCTCGACCACAGCAAAGGAGCGTGGAAGCCCCATGGCGACCTGACTGCGGATTTTCAGGGACGCATGGCATTGAGCAACGGGGTTCACGTCACCGCCACCGGACAGGGAGAGGACGGGCAGGCCTTTGTCGAACTGACCCGAGACAGCTCGCTGGATACGGACATCACTCAGTTCGATTTCGTCACCACCACGAAGGATGGCGGCATGCTCACAAGAGCAGGCATGGTGAAAAGCGGAACACCAAAACTGCAAACCGAGCGCTTCATTTTCGACACGCCACTCTCCCAGGTGAAGTCCTTCCAGATTCGCAAGCGCCCGATCCTCACCATGTTCTGGAACATCCCGCTGAACACAGCTTCCCGGCCTGCAAGGGCCGCCTCCGTGCTCCAGATGCGGTGGGCGGCCGAGACGGCCTCTGCTGAGACTGAAGCAATGGTTTTGGAAGGCGCTGGCAACAAAGGGAGCGATCCACAAACCCTGCACATCGACAAAACCGTCTTGATGACCCACCAGGACGTGCAGCTTGTTGGTATCGTCGGCAGCGAGGGCGGGCAGAAAGGCGAACGCCGAATAGGCATCACCTTCACGACCAGCGGGGGCGAGCGGCTGGCAAAAATCACGAGGGATGGCAAAGGCAGACGTCTAGCGATCATCGTTGACGGCCATCTCTATGCCGCGCCGCTGATTCAGGAGCCCATCACAGGTGGAAAGGTGGAGGTCAGCGGCAATTTCAGCGAGGAGGAGGCCAAGAGTCTGGTCGAGAAGATTCGGGCGAGCTTGCCCATGCCAGAAAAGGCCAGCGCATTCCCGCAGGGAACAGATGCCAGCCAAATGATTCCAAAGGTGGCTCCAAACCACCCCATGAAAATCAAGTTCACACGCATCAACGCCACGTCCGATGAGTTCATCGCCGCCGCGAAGAAGGCGTTTCCCGATCCCAAGCATCAACCGGTCTCCGGCGATCCGACTTCGATGCTCAAACAAATCCCAGTGAAGCCAGCCGCCATTGTTGCAGGCGTGATGTCCGAGCCTGATGGCTCCGCACTGCTTCGTGCTCTGGGCACTCGCGCCCAATCCGTGGAGATGCGCGACGAAGGCTTCACAGCCGTGAAGTTTCACGCCAAAGCCGGAGGCCAGATCGACCTGACCTTCTCCCGCAGCGGCATACGTTCCGAAATGTCCGTCTGGGAGCGTCAGGCCGTCCTGATCCTAACCACCGACACCGTCAGCTCTGATTATCGCCTCTACTTGCTGAGTTTGGAGTAACAACGGGCTGCCAATACTGTTCGCCCAACCAACAGAGTCACCCGTGATTTCGAGATGCCGACTACTATGCACCCCATCGCAATTCGTCTATCTGAGCCATCCGACTCACTGAGGATCGCCGAGATACAGATCGCCACATGGAGATCTGCCTACAGCGGCATTGTTCCGGAGCAGTTTCTTTCATCCATGTCGGTCGCCGCTCACGAGCGGTCGTGGAGAGGGCACATCGGTCATCCGCATTCACCGCTGTTCGTTGCCACGAGAGCGGCGGAGTGCATCGGATTTTGCCATGTTACACCCGCCAGAGACCCTGATTTAGAGGGGGGCGCAGAGGTGGTGGCAATCTATGTTGCACCACAGTGTCAGAGGCAGGGAGCAGGCGGACTACTCATGTCTAGTGCTTTGGGGTTTGCCGCATCAAGTTGCTACGAGTCTCTGTCTCTGTGGGTTCTGGCATTGAACCGCGCAGGAAGATCATTCTACGAGCGGGCAGGCTTCATCACGGATGGTCACCAGAAGCAGATCAGCATATCAGGCGCCGTTCTTGACGAGGTTCGTTACCATAGGCGCACTCGATCCAGCGCATGAGCAGCACGCATCAACCAACAAACGCCACCTGACTGGCTCTCCTTAATCTGATAGTCCTGAGCTTCGCATATGACCCCCGACGAGATCATTTCTGCTGCGCGATCACTTGCTGAGAGAGGCTATGTCTTGGGTCGTCATCAGATGTTCTCGGCACTTAGAACCAAGAGTGGTCGGACATACTTGGGGAGTCACGTCGAGGCAGGGAACGGCCGCATTACCCTCTACGCAGAGGCGGTGGCCGTTGGTGCCGCGGCCACAGCGTTGGATGCGGAGATAGACATCATCGTCGCGGTGACGGAATCTGGCCAGATTGTGCCGCCGTGTGGCATGTGCCGCGAACTGATTAGAGACTACGGTCCTGATGCTCGAGTCATATTGCAAGGGCCATCCGGCTTCGAGTTCGTGAGCATCGCCGACCTCCTTCCGCGCAAGTATTCAAGTTCCGACTACCCGAACACTCGATGGAAGTGAGTTTCATCTCAGCATGCCCCAAGGACTACAAGCCAAACGAAGGCGAACGGATGCAAGCAACGGCTCGCATGTCATCAGTGCTTCCCGTTCGCTTGGGACTTTGGGCTCCTGGTGTGGATTGTTTTTTCTTTGGAGGGAAGCCAGAAGGATGAAGGCCGCATCAGGGACAGCCGACTGTTGCGAACAGCAGATTATATCGAGTAACAACACGAATAACGTGAGCACGCTGGGCCAGAGCGCGGACTTCAATTACAACCAACGCGGCGCGGCGTTGATCCCGCAGGATTCGCGCGTGGCATGGAGGGAGGAAATGAGTGCGGCGGCAGTTGAATGGATTGGTCAGAAACGGCGATCTTTGTTAGTTTCCGGCCATGACCGAACAACGCCGGGCGCAGCAGTTTCAGCAGGTATTTCTCAAACGCATGGGCGGCGGGCTTCAGCTCTCCGCGCTCTTTGCGACGCTGCCGATGATCGCCTTCCTGGCTAAGGACAAACAAAGCCGCTTCGTCTGCGCCAATGCTCGCACGCTGCGAATCTTCAATCTGGAACACGAATGGCAGATGCTCGGCAAGATGGATCGGGACTTCTTTCCGCGCGAGCTGGCGGCCAGCTTCGTCGATGAGGACCGCCGTGTGATGCGCACGGGCAAGACCCGCACGTATTACTCGCAGATGGTGCCGGACATCAGCGGACCGTTGAACTGGTATGTTGTCTCCGTCTCGCCGTTGCGAGACGTGCGTGGACACATCTGCGGCGTCGCTCTCGTGCTCTACGACATACACGAGGTCGGCGGTGTGGCGCAGCCCTTCCAGCAACTCGAGCCAGCTCTCCGCCACCTGCACACGCGATTTCGCGAGACCATCGAGACGAAGCAACTCGCCGCGCTCACGCATCTGTCGGAGCGGCAGTTCAGCCGCCTCTTTCATAAGCTCCTCGGCGAGCCGCCGATGCGCTACCTCATCCGTCAGCGCATCCGTGCTGCGTGCCAGGATCTCATTGCCACCAATCACACCGCCGGAGCCATCGCGCTAGAATGCGGTTTCTACGATCAGAGTGCTTTCACCCGTGCCTTCCGCGCCCAGACCGGCCTGACTCCCGCCGCATATCGTCAGCACCACTTGGATGGACTGACGACGGGCAAAACGTGATCAGTTCTTCGCGCGCTCCAAGGCCGCAGCGATTTCGCGCTCGATCACGGGCAGTGGATTGAGCAGCGTGAGCGGATTTTCGACTGGCGTGACTTCATTCGTTCGTGGATCCCAGTTCACGGGGCCAAAGCGGCAGGGCGCGGGATTGCCGGTGAGGATGTGCATGCCTGCGTCGTCTTTGTCGAAGTGCCAGAACTCGAAGGGGAAATGGATGAAGCCGTGCTTCTCCATCATCGCGCAGATCTCCAGTCGTGTGGCGATGTGCTCGGGCGCGACGAAGGGCGAGCGCATGGGCGTGCATTCGCTCATTTCGAGATAGGGGTAACCGCGCCAGACCTCGGTGCCGTCGTCGCGACGGAAGACGGAAATGTCGATGGCGGAGCCGGACATGTGCGCGCCGATCTTCGGCATGTTTGCGGTGAGCACGATGGCGCGGCGGAACATCATCTCCGGCGTCGGAATCTGGCCGCCGAGTTCCCACATGGTTTTCTTGAGCACGGTGTCGAAGACGGATGGCTTGCGCACGAGCTGCCGCTGCATCTCCAACGAGCGGAAGCCGTCCTCGATCTTCAGAATCCAACCACGGTCGTTCATCTCGCGACCAATGGTGATCACATCGCGCACAAGGCTTTCGCGGAGGAAGTAAACGCGATCCAGATCGCCAGCGATCTTGCTGGTGGAGAATTGCATCTCCACATTCGCGGCGGCAGCGGCGTCAGGAATGGAGGCGAAGCACTCGCCGCATTCGTTGACCGGAAACTTGATGAGCTTCTGCACGATGGCATAGCCTTGCTCCATCTGTTCGGCCCAGTAGGCGCGGCGGGCGGCTTCGTCGTTGTTCATGGGAATCATTGAGCAGGTTTTCGCACGGCGATGGCCTCGACCTCGTATTTGAGCGAGGGCGGCAGGCAGTTGGTGATGGTGGTGCGCGCAGGTGAGGGCTGCGGGAAGTATTCGCGGTAGAGCTGGTTGTAGAGCGCCACGTCGCCAGCATCGCGGACGTAATTGCGTGTCTGAACGACATGGGCGAGGTCGCTGCCCGCGGCTTCGAGCACTTTGCGCACGTTTTCGATGCTGCGGCGAAACTCGCCTTCAAAGCTATCACTGACGATGTTTCCCTGCTGATCGACGGAGGCCTGGCCGGAGACGAAGATCAGATCTCCCACCACCACGCATGGGCTGAACGGGAGATGCGAGGTCGGTGTGTCGGGGAGTTGGGGATAAGAGACGAGCGGATGGGTCATGATGGCGACGAGATCAGGGTTTGGCGGGTGGGGAAGACTGAAGGCGGGATTTTTCCTCGGCTTCGCGTTTCTGCAGGTCCTTCGGGTGCTTCGAGAAGCTCTCGAAGACATCACCGACGACACGATCTGCGAGAGCGCCGAGTTGTTTCAAGATCTCGGCCTCGGCTTCAGGCTTGAGGATGGAGCGGTTGGGCTCGTAGCCGCCGACGGTGTGCGCCTCAGCTGTTGCAATGTAGCCGATGTTGCCATTCGCATAACCTACGATGATAGGCGTGGCACGGTCGGCGATGGCCTTTTCGAGCTTGAAGCCGTATTCGACCATCGGCTCGCCAGGCATCGTGAGCAGCAGGAAGGGGCCGATCTTCATCGCCATGAGTTCAGCACGCACGGGTCCTTCTTTGCCGGGAAGCTCGACGACCTCGCTGGCGACGCGAATGGGGTAGAAGGTTTCGCGTTTGCGTAATTGCTCACGCGTCAGGCTTAAGGCCGCCGCGCGTGCAACTGCACCCCCGAGATCGCGGCCCGCCCACTGGATGTCGGCCTCATCGGCGCAGCGATACGGATAACCCGGCAGATTGGGCCGGATGTCGCCCGCGCAGCCTTGCATGAACAAGGCACTCGTCTTGTTCGCATAACACATCTCGACAAAAGTCTGCGCCTCGCCGGGAAAATCGGCGCTCATCTTCGGATAGCCCTTCGGATAAGGCTGCGATCCCTTGTCCCCCCAGGTGAAGAAACACGGATGGCAAACGGCGTGCATGATCACGGCCAGCGGTGTGAGTGTGGCACCGTCGTCGAAGCGCAGGACCTTCACTCGCGGATCATTCGGCCCGTCAGGATTCAAACTGACCACCGCACGACCATCGTAGGTTTTGCGGCGGTTGATGCCGAAGCTGATGCGCTCCTCGCAGTAACCGATGCTCACCGGTTTCATGCTGTCGGCGGCTTGTTTGGCCGCAGCGCCAAGTTTTTTTTTCAGATCAGCCGCCCAGCGCATGTTTTCGACGTAGCCGGGGCCAGAATGGTTGTGGGAGGCTGCGATGAGAATGTTTGCCGATGGCACGCCGGTTTCGGCTTCGATCTTCGCCCGCACATCACGCACCATGTCCTCCCACGCGCCGATGGTGTCCAGTGTGACGATGGCGGCCTTCGTTTCGCCATCATCCAAGATCAAAACGCCTGCCCGCAGCGGATCGCGCACGCCTGTGACTTGCCGAACATGCCCCACAATCTTGACTGCCATGGCATCGGGCGGCGTGATGTCCATCTTCGCGACCCCGGCTTTCAGATTCGAGGTCACGGCAAACTGGCCGTCTTTGATCTCCTCCGCGATAGCGGAATGAAGGACGAATGAAGCACAAAGAAGAAGAGCCAGGCGGAGTTGCATCGCTCTTCTACGCGCTCAAACGCCGCAACTCATCATGCGATCAGCTCAGGAATGGCGCGTCCGTTCTCCACGATGTGCACCGGGCGGCCGTTGAGGTCATTGAGCGTGACCTTGCCGTAGTCGATGCCGAGATGGTGGTAGATCGTCGCGAGGAAGTCCGCGGCGTTGCAGGGGCGCTCGACCACGTCTTCGCCTCGTTTGTCGCTGGCACCGATGACGCCGCCGGTCTGGATGCCGCCACCGGCCCATATATTTGTGAAGGCACGAGGCCAGTGGTCGCGACCGGGTTGCAGCGTGCCAGTCGGCCCGCTGGCATCGCCCGCTCCCGTGCTGCGGTCGAAGCTGATCCTCGGCGTGCGGCCGAATTCACCTGTGACGACGACGAGCACCTTCTTGTCGAGCCCACGCGCGTAAATGTCCTCAATCAATGCGGAAACACAGCGGTCATAGGTCGGCATGCGGAAGCGCAGAGCTTCAAACTGGTGCTGATTCACCGCGTGGTCATCCCAGTTGTTCACGCGGCCGCACAACGGCCCGCTGAGGCTGCTGGTGACGATTTCCACCCCCGACTCGACAAGACGACGAGCGAGGAGCAACTGCTGCCCCCAGCGATTGCGACCGTAGCGGTCGCGAACTGCTGGATCTTCTTTGCTGAGGTCGAAGGCATCACGTGTCTGCGGATTCGTGAGCAAAGTAGCGGCCTGGGATTCATATTCATCGAGCGCGCCGAGTTCGCCCTCGCGGTCAAACGCACGCTCCATTTTGTCGAGGCTCTTGCGGAGAACGATGCGGTCGCTGAGACGGCGATTTTCTGATTCGTCGGCCAGACCAATGTTCGGCACCTGGAAGTTCGGGCGATTCGGATCATCGCTCACCGCGAAGGGCGCATAAGCATCGCCGAGATAAGCGGGGCTGGAGTATTCTCCCGACGCCGCAGGCACGCCGATATAGTTCGGAAGCGGGTTGGTGCGTCCACCTTCCTTGGCACGCAGGTAGTGCGCCACGGACATCCAGTCTGGGAGACGTGGTTTGGGTTTGTCACGAGTATCCTTGTCACCGGAAAACATCTGCATCGTGCCTGCCGGGTGACCGCCTGCGGTTTGATTCATGGAGCGCAGCACCGTGAACTTGTCCGCGATCTTCGCGCTCATGGGCAGCAATTCGGTGAAATGCGTGCCTGGAATCTTCGTGCTGATCGTCTTGAACGGCCCGCGATACTCGCTGCTGGCGTCCGGCTTCGGATCATAGGTGTCGATGTGCGATTGCCCGCCCGGCAGCCAGACCATGATGATGGATTTGCGCTCGCTCTTCGGCAGGGCCGCGTTCGCCGCGCGCAGCTTGAGCAGGCCGGGCCAGCTAAGGGTCGCCATGCCGGTCAAACCGAATTGCATGAAGCTGCGGCGCGACAAAGGACCGGCGCAGCGAACGAGTGATGGGGGCTGAATGATGGAGGACATGTGTGAAAACCTACGGGCTGAGATGCTCTGCTTTATCCCTGAGAACGACTACTTCGCGCCAAACGCCACGAGCTCTTTGCCTGCCGCATCCCACACACGCAGCAGGCTGTCTTCGCCGCCGGCGATGATGGCGCTGCCGTTCGGGACGCTGACGGCGGCTTGCATGTAGTCGGGGAGGTTGGCCATGGCGCGGACTTCGGCGCCGTCGTCGGTGACGATGCGGACGCGGTTGTCTCCAGCACTCGTGACAATCTGATTTGTCGCTCCGATGAATTGCAGTGACGTGACCTCCTTGGTCCAGCCTTCGATCTTTTTCTTTCGCTCGCCGATGATCATGTCCCAGGTCGAGACAACACCGTCCGCGCCAGCAGTGGCAAGCACGCGACCATCGCTGCGGAAGGCGACGCCCATGACGTGATGGGTGTGGCCTTCGAAGAGGTTCGTTTGCTTGCCGGAGGCGATGTCGGTGACGCGAGCGATCTTGTCGGCAGCACCGGTCGCGAGGCGTTTGCCATCGGGCGAGAAATCGAGGCAGAGCACGGTGTCGGTGTGCTTTTCCTTCCATGTCTGCGTCGCCTTGCCGGTCGCGACATCGAAGATGATGACATCGCCGGAGCGGGAAAGCTCGCCGCCGCCGGTGGCGAGCGTTTTGCCATCGGGACTAAAGCGCACGGCGTTCACACGGTCGGCAAAGAGGCCCTTCGGGTCGATCTTGCGTTCCAACGTCCAGCGCGGAATGCTGCCGACGGTTTGAGTGACGGCTTTCGTCGCCACAAACGTGCCATCTGGCGTGGCGGTGATCGTGGTGGTCGCGACGGCGTTGCCGCTGCTTTCTTCGATTGGCGTTCCCGTGGCGGCGGCCCAGACGCGCAGGGCGCCATCTTCAAACATGGATGCCACGTGCTGCGCATCGGCGGAGAAGGACACGGCAATAGGCTTCACGGTTGTTTTAGTTAACGTCAGCTTCAAAGCGGCTAGATCGGCGGCGGCCTTGTCCTGCGTGGTTTTGGCAGCGGCGATGGCCGCATTCGCAGCAGCGACAGCTTTCGCATTCGTAGCCTTCGAGTCGGTGATCCGCTTCACGTCATCCTCGGCGTCCTTCACATTGCTCTCGGCCGCGGAAACGGCGGCGAGCGCGGACACCTCGGTCATCTTGGCGGTGATCAGCTTGTCCTGCGCGGTTTTCAATTCCTTCTCAATGGCCGCGTCTTTGTCAGCGGCAAGTTTGGCCGCAAGCTCATCCACGGCCTTCTGTGCGGCGGTTTTAGCTTCGGTGGTCGGCGGCACGAGCTTTTGTTTTTCCGGCAGCACCTTGCCCATCGTCACGATGGCCTCCTTGGCTTTGCCCAGCAGCACGTCGAGGGCCTTGTCCTGGGCTTCGATACGCGTGATCTCGCTTTTTTGGAAAGCCGTCTCCAGTGTCTGCGCCGCAATGATCCAGTCGAGCTCTGCTGTTTTCTTCGTCGCCGCAACAGTGCCTCGCAGCTCGATGACTAGTTTCAACGTCGCAGCATCCCAAACGCGCACGGAGCCATCGGCACAACCCGTGACGACCTGCTTGCCATCAGAGGACATCGCGCTGCACAAAACGGTCACTTTGCCTGCGGTAGTGATCTTTTTGATCAATTCGGCTCTAGCAGGTGCCGAGACGGCTTTCGCGGCACTCGCCACAGGTTTGCCAGACTCCAGCTTCCAGATCTTCACCTCACGGAAACTGCCGCTCGCCAGTCGTGTGCCATCGGGACTGAATGAAAGCGACTGCACCAGTGCCCGATGCGCCGCGCCATTCTTTTCCGCCGGGTCACTGATCTGCGCGACGAACTGCCGCGTCGCCAGATCATAGAGGTAAATTTGGTTGGAGCGCCCGCAGGCCGCGTAACGGCCATCTTTCGTCATCGCCACGCTGTAAATCGGATCGACGCTGGCCGAGAAGGCCTTCAGCACGACCGCGCGCTCCTGCTGAACGGAAGCCTTCGCGCCTTGGTCGATCCATTGCTTCAAAATCGCGATCTCCGCCGGAGTCAGGTTCACCGCCCCAGATTTGTTGTTCGGCGGCGGCATCTCCATGTCCTGCGCGTGCAGGGATGCGGTCACGACCAGGCTCTCCGCGCTTTTTCCCGGCACCAGAGCCGGCCCGGCCTCGCCGCCTTTGATCATCAGCTCCGGCGTCTCCATGTTCAGATCCGCCTTCGTCGTGGTCTTGTTGTGACACGAGATGCAATTCGTCTTCAGGAAGGGGTAAACATCCCGGTAGAATTCGAGATCGGCGGCCCGTATGGCTGTCGAGGTGCAAAGAAGGGCAAGAATTGAAAAGGGTTTCACAGACATCTTGGAAGGTTCAGACAAACCTACGGTGCGAGAGAATGCATGTGTTCAATCTTCCGCCAATCCTTGCTGGAAAGCCTCAGCGCCGGTCACGTTGCCGCGAGAGCAGTTCGACAAGCCGGATGAGGTCTTCCTCGCTGACGTCCACAAAGGAGTCGAGCGACTTCACGGCGGCCAGCACCTCTTCGTGCGTGGGCACAGAGGATGCGGCAGGGCGGGACGGAGAACCCGAGTGCCTGCTGAAGACGGCCGGGTAGCGCCGCCAGGCAAAGGCGTAGTTGATGATCATGGCCAGCAGCACCATGACGACGGCATTGGACAGCACCGGGAAGAGGACAAACTGATAGCCCATGTCATGAATGGCCGGGCCGCCCATTACCGCCGTGAAGGCGGTGGCGCCGCCTGGCGGATGGATGCACTTGAGCTGATGCATGCACAGGATCGCGAGTCCGACGGCGCAAGCCGCCGCCATCCAGACGTCCGGCAGGCTGCGGGCGCAAACCACGCCGATCAAGCCTGAGACCCCGTGCCCGGCGATCACCGGCCAGGGCTGTGAAAGCTGGCCGTGCGGCACGGCAAAAAGCAGCACGGCGCTCGCCCCCATGGATGCCACCACCGCCATCGCGCCCATGCTCGGCAGCACCCAGGACGAGAACGCCATCAGCGCCAGCATCGACAACAGCCCCCCAAGCCCTGAGATGACCCGTTCGGTCACGCTTACTTCAATCAATTCAACGCCGAGCCAGTGGCGCATCGTCGGGAAAGGCATTCTTGGAGAAAAGGTTGGTTGGGCAGATTTTAGCAGGCTTTTTGCGTTATGAAGTTGCATCAATCATGCAACTTTTAAGCCCGACACACTTCATCATTTCATGAAAAGAGGAGGAGATCGGGCCTGCGATTACTTGCTGGCTGCGGTTGTCAAGATGGCGGGCTTCACGCTCACGCGGATCGGCTGGGAGATGAGGATCTCGACCGTGTCCGTCGGATTCGCGGCGGTCGTCACGGACTTCATGCGGGTCGATGCGGCGGTTATGGCGGCTTCGGCCTGCTTTTGCTTCTCGGCGGCTTTCTTCGCGGCATCGGCATCGGTGGCGGCGAGTTTTTTGGCCTCAGCGGCCACGGCGGCGAGCAATTGCTCGGCTTTCTTTTGCTCAGCTTCTGCCAATGGCACAGCGGCAGGGTTGTAGCGGTATTTGCAGATGCCGAGGCTTTGCAGCGCGAAGGTGTAATCACCCGGAGCAATTTTTAGCGCAGCGAGATCAAGCGCCAGCTCGTGCGTGGCAGCCTTGATCGGGATGTCGAACTCCTTGATGGCGCTGAAGCCTTCGCCGTAGGCTTTCACTTTGATGGAGGTGCCGTTGAATTCGTTCCGCCAAGTGAGCTTGAGCGGGATCTTCAGTGTTTCGCCCACTTTGGCCTCGAAGACCTTGTTTTCTGCCAGTGCAATAGTCAGCGGGGCTTGTTCGGAATCGGTGACGGAGACGGGAATGTCGGCTATGAGGCGCGGAGCGGGGATTTCGCTCTTCGCGTTCTTCACCGGCCATTCCATGCTGGCGAGCCGCACCGGGCGCGTGACTTCTTTGCCGCCGATGACGGCCTTGCCGGTGATTTTGGCGAGCGAGAAGCCGCGCGGAGCTTTCTCATCGGCAGTGAGGATGAGGTGACCATAGGTCTTGCCTTTGCCGATCTTCAAACCTGCGGCACTGACGCCTTGTGGCAGGTTTTCCATGCTGATCTCAATCTCGCCATCGAAGCCATCGCGTCGTTGCACGACGACTTCAAAGGCACGCGCATCGCCCTGGCGCAGAGCCATCGGTTTGGAAAGCGCGGCGCGGTCGCCGTTGCGCAGCGTCATGTGAACAGCCCACGCGGCCAGTGAGAAATCCGGCGTGGCCTGACGCACGATGAGCCGGTAGATGTTGTTCGCGTTAGTGCGGGTGCCGCCGAAGAGATCGCGCACTTGGATTCGATAGGTGCCGTCTTCCTTGGCCTCGAACTTGCCCATCACATCCGGCGAGCCAGCATCGTAGGGCGGGCCGTCGTAGCTGTAGCCGTTGCTCGTGACCTTCATCGGCGGCGCGATGTCGTAGAGTTCGGCCACGTCGGTGAATTTGCCGTCCTTGACCTGCTGCACGAGCACGAAGGGATCGGTGTTGAGTCCGAGACGCTCGCTGGCGACCTCCACCCACCAAGTTTCGCCTTTTTTGGCCGTGAACTCGAAGGTATCGACATCGGCGGCGGGATAGAAGGCACCCGCGATGTCGCAGGGCAACGTGATCTTCTGCGCGTCCTTGTTGTTCGGCTCAGTTTCCTTCGTGGAGGCTGTTGCAGCGAGTCCCACTGGCGGCCAGGACATGGCGCTGACCGTCTGTGTCTGCGGTTGTGGCTGTGCGGGGCTTTTTTGCAAAGCTAGACGGTAAAAGTGCCGTTCGCCGCCCTGGTAGGTGAGATCGCTCACTTTAATGATGTAGGTGCCATCGGCAGGCGGTGTGAAGTCGATGATGCCGCCTGTGCGGTTCACTTTGAGGTCCGCGCCCTTGCTGTCGGCGAGGATGACCACAGGCGTGAGCCGCGAATCGATTCCCACCGCTGCGCAGTCGATGGCGACGTCCTGGCCCTTCACACCTTGGAACGAATAAAAATCCACGGCCCGCTTCGTCATCGTCGCATTGCAAATCGTGCCCACCGGCAGAGCGAGCGCCGTTTCGAGCGTGTTGTTCGCCTTCGTGCGCACTACCTCGGGCAGCTTGTTCACCGAAAACGCCCGCGCCGATGACACGCCGAGCCGCGACATCACCCTTGCGTCATAAACACCCACCGGTGCATCGGCCGCGATGCTCACCGTGAATTTGTTCACCGCACCCGCGACCGGCTTCGCCGTGATTTTCGGCGTGGAGAAGGTTAATTCGGTCACGTCCTCGATATTTTCGCCTGTGATCGTGACTTCGACATTTTGACCCGCCTGACCGCCCATCGGCATGACGGTGAGGATGCGTGGCAGCGGCAGTGTGACCTGCTGGGCAATGGCGGACGCGGCAAACAGAACGCTGGCAGCGAAGGTGAGTGTGGATTTCGAGAGCATGGTCTTAGTGATTGAAAAGGAACTCCTTCGTGTTCATGAGCGCCCACAGTAGGTCTTCGTAGCCGTTGCGTTTGGCGCGTTGGGAATCGAGCGGTTTGCCTGCGGCATCATTGCGGGGCTTCATCAGGTGTGTCTCCGCGATCTTCACCTCATCTGCGGTGGGCTCGCGGGAGTAGGCGGCGAGGTAGAGTTCGCGGATGCGTTTGGGCTCGGGCATCTCGGCCTTGGTGAGCTGCTCGGCGCGGCCATTGGCGGCGGTGAGCTTGGCTTTCACGTCGGGGGCGTTCATCAAATGAAGGCTTTGCGCGAGGCTGGCGGAGGAGACTCGCTCGCATTCGCAGACGCTGGTGTTGTCGGGACGGCCGAAGACCTTGAGGAAGGGCGAGGCACGGGTGTAGCTGTTGTCGGGCAGCGATATGGCGCGGGTGCCAGCGGGCAGGTCGGCGAAGTCGGTCTTCGATGCGGTGACCATGTCGATGCTGTCGAGCAAGACTTCGGCGGTCATGCGTTTCGGGTAGTAGTGCGAGTAGGCCTGGCGATCGACAGCGTTGTGCTCGTTCGGCATGGCGCTGAGCTGGTAGGCGTGGCTCTGCGCGATGACGCGGACGAGGGACTTGAGGTCGTAGTTGCTGTCGAGGAAGTGTTTCGACAAAGCATCGAGCAGCTCGGGATTCGTCGGCGGGTTGGTGTCGCGCAGGTCGTCTTCGGGCTCGATGAGGCCGCGTTTGAAGAAGTGCTTCCAGTAGCGGTTCACGAGCGCTTTGGCGAAGAAGGGGTTGTCCTTCTTGCTCATCCAATCGGCGAGCGCGAGGCGCGGATCGTCGTCGGGCGCGATGTCGAGCGCTGGCTCGCCGAGGCCGGCGGGCTTGAGCATGACGCGTGTTTTGCGATGCTCGGTCTGCGCGGTGCCGCGCTTGTGGAAAATGAGGTCCTCACCGGCGATGGCGGTGGGTTTGCGGCCGATCTGGCTGAAGAACGCGGCCATTTGGTAATACTCGGCCTGCGTCCAGCGCTCGAAGGGATGATGATGGCACTGCGCGCACTGCATGCGCACGCCGAGGAAGAGCTGCGCCACGTCCTCGACCTGCGTCGTGGGTTCTTTGACGCGTTTGTACCACGCGACAGGCGGATTGGAAACGATGGTGCCGGTGCTGGCGAGGATCTGGCGGACGATTTGATCGTAAGGTGTGTTCGCCAGCAGGCTGTCGCGCATCCAGGCGTGGAAAGCGAAGTTTGAGGTGATGTCCGCGGCTTCGGTGCGCTGGTTTTTGAGCAGCGCGGTCCACTTGTTCGCGAAGAAGTCGGCGTAGTCGGGTGAGTTCAGCAGCGCCTCAACAGCACGGTCACGTTTGTCGGGCGCTTTGTCGGCGGTGAATGCCTTTGTTTCCTCCAGAGTGGGCAAACGACCGCCGATGTCGAGCGAGACACGACGGAGGAAGGTGCTGTCATCGCAAATCGGCGAGGGCGGGATGCCGATCTGCTTCAAGTTCGCGAACACATGCTGGTCGATGAAGTTCTTCACCGGCGGCAGCACATCCACCGGCGCACCCAGAGGCACGGAGACGCTGCACACGCTGACTTTGCCGCCAAAGCGCACCATCACGGCCACGTTGCCTGGCAGATCCTGCGTCTGTACGAGGCCGCTGTCGGTCGCGGAGGCCATGGCGGTGTCATTGGCTTCAAAGAGGGCGAGCTTCGTCACATCGCGGCTGCTGCCGTCGGAGTAACGGGCGGTGACTTTGAGTTGCTGCGCGGTTTTTGGCTTCAAGGTGATGCGCGCAGGCTCGACGGCGATCTCGGTGAGCTTCGGCTCATTCTTTTGCTCATACGGCATGCCCTCGGCGATCCAGCGCACGAGCGTCTGATAATGCTCCGAGCCGGGCTCGATCTTCTTCCCGCCCGTGTGCGGCACGATGGCGGCACCCTTGGTAATGAGCAGGCTTTCTTCTGGAGCAGGCGGAAAGACGCGGCGGCCTTTCCCCTGCTTCACGATGGCCTCGTAATCTTCCTCCGGCTCGAAACCGAGCACGCTGAGACGAAAGCCGCGCTGGCCGGTGATCGCCTTGGCATGGCAAGCGCCCGCGTTGCAGCCGGTCTTCGTCAAAATTGGCTGGATGTCCCGCACAAAGCTCAAAGGCTCCGAGGCGAGGCTTGTCGTGGCGATGCAGATATAGAGGAGGGCTTTCCGAAGCATGATGCAAACCTACGGATTCAAAACCGTGTTTTAAGCAGCCTAATCAGCCTTTCCGCAGCGTCCCGAAGACGTGTGTCATCACATCCTTCAGCAGGCTGCTGTCATTGGAGTGACAAATGAAGCGAGCGCCTTGTTTGATGGCGCGGAGCTGCTGCTCGGTTTTGCCAAACCAGCTTCCCGCCGGGATGTGGCGCTTGTCGGCGGCGGCGATGACCTTTTGCACGGCGGCGATGAAGTCGGGGTGATCGTATTCGTTCGGGATGCCCATGTTCGTCGTCAGGTCGTTCGGGCCGATGAACAGGGCGCTCACGCCCGGGATGGAGCAGATGGCGTCGAGATTGCTCAAAGCACGCACGGACTCGATCATCGGCACGAACAGCGTGTCGGCGCACTTTTGCTCGATGTAGTCGCGCGTCTTCTCGCTGGGCCACTTGCCTTCTTTGATCACGCGTTCCAGCGCCTCGCCCTTGAGCGGCCGATACACGGCGGCTGCGGCGAGGCGTTTGATCATCTCCACGTCCTCCGCGTAGGGAATGACCACGCCGTCGAAAGAATCGCACACCTTTGCCACGTCATCGGCATCGCGGCTGTGCGTGCGGGCGAGCGTGGCGATGCCCTTCGCGGCGAGCGCGTAACGCAGCGGCATGAAGTCGGCGATGTCGAGCGCGTTGTGCTCGGCGGTGACGATGACGAAATCAATGCTGCCCTCCGGGATGAAATCGACGATGGCAGGCACCACGGCGTGCTGAATGAGCGTGCCAAAGACCGTGTGGCCCTTCATCATCTTCTCTTTGAGGATCGCGGCGGGCTTGGGTGTGCTCATGGCTTTTGATTGGCTTTTGGGGAGAGGAATCGTTTGGGTGTGACCTCATGCACCGCGCTCATGATGCGCTCCTCCACGTCAGGCGCGAACTTGGTCGGACGATCATAATAAACCATCGCTCCAGCGCCTTCGTAACCGCCTTCATCCAAAACGCGGCGGGAGGGCACATAACACGGCACGTCATTCGAGTAACCGTTCACCCACATCCGCGCACGGTCGAATTCACGTTTGATGCGCAGTGAGTAATCCACGGTGATCTCGCCCGGCAGGAAAACCATCGCCAGATCGCCGCCGAAGCTCCAGGTCTGCACGAGGTAGGGCAGTTGCGTCGGGATTTTCTCCCCGCGATCAAGGCGGGCGAGGTTTTTCTTCGCGTGGTAGGCGATGGCGGGCGGCTTGGACGCTGCCAGCGCCTGCCACTCCTCGCGTGTGGGCAGTGTGCCGAAGGCCAGCTCGATTTGCTTCGCGTTACACGCCAGCGGGCCGTTCACCGGGTTCATCTCGCCCTGCACGAGCCGTTTCGCCTCCGCACCGAGGTCCTCTCCGTATTGTTTCACCAGTTCCATCGTGCGGCGCGGATTCGGATTCTGATCCGCTCCGCAACCGAGCGCCGTGAGCGCGATGGCACCGGGAAACTCGCGTTGCAGCGCCTCCTGTGCGCACCCGGCCCAGTCGCCGTGGATCTCGTCGATGCCGATGGTCGTGCAATGGCAGGCGTAGCTCGTGAAAATCGCCCGCACCTTGCCATCCGCACCCGTGGCGCGCAGAACCGGCAGGTCGTGATCCACCGGTTTCATGGGGAAACTGCGTCGATTCGCCGCAAAACCGACTTTGCCGACACTCCAAGCCAGCGTGGCCGGTTTTCGGTCCGCAAGGGCCGCGAGCGCGACTTTTTCGATGTGGTCGGTCAGTTCGCGTGTGTAGCGCTCGATGGCGGGCATGTGCTCGGCGGGGATGTCCATGCTGAACAGATTCGACAGCACGCCGATGAGCATCGGCGCGCAATGCGTGTGGCTGGAGCAGATGGCGAAGCGCTCGTGGGTGACCTTCGTCTGTTTCGCGAGGCGTTTCAGCACCTCATCGCGCATTGAGGCAGGCACGCCGCAGTTGTCCACGGTGACCAGCACTGCCGGACCTTCTTCATCACTGCCAATGGCAAGCGCCTTCGCGAAGATGTGCTGTGAGACGCCGGTGTTCGGCAAACGACGCCCGCCATAGCCGCTGAGGCGCACGGGATACTCCGGCGTGATGTCCACGGAGGCCGCGCCGACTTGCCGAGTGTCCGCTGCGAGAAGGGCAAGCGGTGAGAGAAACAGTGAGAGAAGGATGAATTTCATGGGCTGTCATCACTACGCGTTGCCAGCCGGGAGACTTGCCCGCCCATCGCGATGTCGGGAAGAAAGGAAAGCACCACACGCCCCATGCCGTAGTTCATGAGCGCATGTTCACCTTCCCGAGCAGCACCTCCAGCCACCCCCGCCGCAGTTTTCTGAAGGCGGGGGCTTTGGGTGTTGGATCGCTGACTCTGGCGGACATGCTGAGAGCCGAATCGGCGGCTGGAGTGCGATCTTCGACGAAGGCGGTGATCAACATTCATCTCGATGGCGGGCCACCGCAGATGGATCTCATCGATCCGAAGCCAGACGCGCCGAGCGAGATTCGCGGCGAGTTCAAATCGCTGCCGACGAAGATTCCTGGGCTGCATTTGACCGAACTGCTGCCGCGACTGGCGGCGAATGCGGACAAGTATGTCTTCCTGCGCTCGCTGGTGGGCGCGGCGGGCGCGCACAATGCGTTTCAGTGCCAGTCGGGCTATGAGGAAAAAGATCTCGGCTTCATCGGCGGACGTCCGGCGATGGGCTGCGTGGTGAGCAAGCTGCTGAGCACATCGAAGGATGCCGCGCCAGCTTTTGTCGATCTCATGCAGGGCCGCCCGCTCGTGCGCAACAGTGCGCGGCCCGGCTTCCTCGGCACCGCAGCTTCGGCGTTTCGACCGGACATCTCGCATCTGTTTGAGCGGCAGTTGGAAAACGGCATGAAGGCCGAGTTGGCGCGTCGCGGTTCCGGTCACAGCCAAAGTCTCGCGCTGACGAAAGGACTGACCGTCGGGCGGCTCGAAGATCGTGTGTCACTGCTGCGTGATCTCGACACGATCCGCCGCGACATCGACTCCAGCGGCTCCATGCACGCGCTGGATGAGTTCACGCAGCTTTCGCTCGGCATTCTCACCTCGGGTCGATTCGCGGCGGCGATGGATCTCAGCAAAGAAGACCCCACGGTGCTCGAACGCTACACGCCACGCATCATTCGCCCCGCCGATGCCTTTGGCTCGATGGAAAGCCCCAAGTGCGCGCAGAAATTCCTGCTCGCTCGGCGCTTGATCGAGGCCGGTGTCCGCTGCGTGAGCATTTCGATCAGCGATTTCGACACGCACTCGCGGAATTTCTCCGCCATGCGCTACCTCGGCCCGCTGATCGACCACGCCCTGCACGCGCTGGTCACCGATCTCGACGAACGCGGCATGTTGCAGGACGTGATGATCGTCGTGTGGGGCGAGTTTGGCCGCACGCCAAAGATCAATGACAAAGCCGGCCGCGATCACTGGCCGAAAGTAGCCATGGGCATCATGGCCGGAGGCCATCTCAAAACCGGCCAGGTCATCGGAGCCACCGACAAACACGCCGCCGAGGCCACTGAGCGCCCCGTGCATTATCAGGACGTCATCGCCACGCTGTATCAACACCTCGGCATCGACGCACGCGGCACCACGCTGACAGACCCCACCGGCAGACCGCAGTACCTCGTCGATCTCGGCCAGCCGATTGCCGGACTCATTTGAAGTGGTCCGCACAGTCCTCTGTGCGGGTGTGAGTAGGCGGATGGCTTTCTTTTGGCGCTTGGCTACATGGAGGAGGGCTTTGGAGGCCGCATGGAGTCGTGGGTGGTGGCGGAGCGCCGCACAGGGGACTGTGCGAACCACATTTCGCCAACCACCATGAAGCTCATCGCTCTATTGTATGCGGACGCGAAGAAGAACATCGCGCAATACAGCGGCCTGCCGCATGTGAACAAAGTCGGGCCTGAAGGCGGTCAGATTCTCGTTGATCAGACCGTGCGTGCCATGCAGGCGTTGTTTCCGTCCCCCGCATTCAAGTAAGGTAGTCATTGGAAGACAAGCCATTCTCGCCTAACCGCTAGGATTCAGGATCGTGCCGTTTCTCGATCGCGGTGACCATTTCCTGGATATGGGGCTTTTTTCCCAGGCGTGGTTTCATGATGGCGAGACTCTGATCGTACGAACCCCATTTGGTCACCTGGATGTTCACGTTGCGTGCACCCCAGTTGTTCATGGATGCCTTTGATGGCCGGTAAAGGTCGATGGTCTTGGTGCCTACAAGAGCAGAGCCATAGTCGTCCACCTGATAAACATACGGCTCGCCCTCGATCTTGAACTCGGTTCCCACGGGATACACGGACCAGTCTGCGGCGGCGCTGCGCACAGCGCCATACTTGAGGGTGGTGCCGACGGCGCTCTTGGCACCATAGACGATATGGTCGCTCTCGCTTTGGGTATAAGCCGTGGTCCTCACGTTGTGGAGGGAACCGGGAAGACCCACACTGGTGATCTTTCTCGATGGCACTTTTGAGGTGCTTTGGCAGGCAACAGAACCCGCGCAAAGCACGACAAGCAGGATCAAGCGAAGTGTAATCATCATTATAGTTGCGGGCCCATTGGCTGGTCGGCAACTTTCAGACAGTCTCACTGCCCTTATGTTCAATCCGTCTGCCCGAGTCAGACAGATCCCCATGATGCCGATTCGCAAGTGTCGAGACATCGTAATCGTGGCGGAAAGCAAGGCCCGCCATTTCATGACGTAGGTTCTGATCGACTCAACGCCACCTGCATGAATCCCAAGACTGCATCCATCACTCAGGCCTTCAGTCCCGCTCGCGGAGATCTACTGCGCGTCGGCTCCACGCGGCGTGGTTTCCTTCAGACTGGACTCGCTGGCTTGGCAGGCGTTTCGATGCCTTCCCTGCTCCAGCAGCAGGCTCTGGCAGCCGCAGCCGGAGAGACGAAGATCAAGACGAACGTGATTCTCTTCTGGCTCTCCGGCGGCCCGAGCCACATCGACATGTGGGATCCAAAACCGGATACGCCGAGCGAGATTCGCGGCCCCTTCGGCCACATCTCGACGAAAGTGCCCGGCATTCATGTCTGCGAGCACTTGCCGCTCACCGCGAAGATCATGGACAAGCTCACGCTGATCCGCTCGGTCGATTGCAGCGCCAGCAATCACACGCCGATCACCATGCAGGCCTGCAATCCGCTCGCGAAGCGCACGAACGATGGCCGTGATGGCGGCGGCTGGCCGTCGATGGGTTCCATTGCGGCGAAGTTTCGCGGAGCGAACGCGCCGGGCATTCCTGGCTATGTGGCGCTGGCGGACTCACTGCCCGCCGACATCTGGGGCTCGGGCCATATGGGTGGCGACTTTGAACCTGTCAGCGGCAAGGATTTGTCCGGCCGCCTCAAACTCTCCGAAGGTCTGACCATCGAGCGTCTCGGCAATCGCCGCGACTTGCTCACGCAGATGGACGACTGGAAGCGCAGCGTCGATGGCAACGCGCAGATCGCTGCGGCGGATCGCTACACGCAGCAGGCCTACGAGGTGCTCATGACCGGCAACGCGCAACGCGCCTTCAATCTCGACGCCGAAACGCCTGCGATGCGCGACCGCTACGGACGCGACAGCATTGGCGAAAAGGCGCTGCTGGCACGTCGCCTCGTCGAAGCCGGCTCCACCTTTGTCACTGTGAGCGGTGCGTGGGGTTACTTTGATCATCATGGCGATGAAGTGAAGTGGGGCGGCATCAAAAAGGGCCTCACGCCGCTGCTGCCAAGCGTGGACCGCACGCTGCACGCCATCGTCACCGATCTCGAAGAGCGCGGCCTGCTCGACAGCACGCTCATCCTCATGATGGGCGAGTTTGGCCGCAGCCCAACGATCAACAAAAACGCCGGACGCGATCACTGGCCGCGCGTGATGTCCATGGTCGCCGCCGGTGGCGGAATGCGGCACGGCCAGGTCATCGGCAGCACCGACCGCCAGGGCGGTGACATCGACACCCGCCGCGTTGCGCCGGGGGATCTCGCCGCGACGGTGTTTCACCATCTCGGCATCGAGCAGAACACCCACTGGATCGATCCTCAGGGGCGACCTCGACCCATCGTCGCGGATGAAGGCAAGGTGATCACCGAATTGGTGGGGTGAGACATCAAGCCCGTCTATATTTTGCACGCTCGGATTTGGCGATGAACAAATCCGCCTCCGAAAAAACCGGCGACTTTCATGTTCGGGCCGTACCAGCCGATGCGTTTGGAGATATTGTCGTTTCGCTCTCGGTACGGGACAAGATTGCGGTTATCCCGTTTTCAATGCCCTTCGCTAATTTCTCGATCCATTCATCATCAAGCGAGATAACTGCCTGAAAGCTTGTGGCCGCCTTTTGAGGTCTTGCTTCAGGCGGCTGCCATGACTGGCGGGCGAATCTCTGTCCATCTTGATCCTGCCAAGTCCATTTGATGTGCCTACCAGACAGATTACCAAATGCCTCAAGCGGGTTTGTGACCCAAAATACCTCATAGTCGTCGGTATTCGTTCCCGCCGTCCTCAGCAAGGCCACGACGTAGCGCCCCTTACCGCTTTGCGCAGTCCGAACCTGATTCTCCGACCAGTGAACTGTTTTCTTTTCGATGCTTTTGGCCTCTATCAAAATGGGCGGATCAATGGGAATGGTAATGTCGATGTAGTCCTGCTCCCAAAGTGGCTGGGGAATTCCGCGTTCCACGCACCACTTCTCAATGCGATGAAGTAGCCACCTTTGCGCGCTCATTCCTCCCTCTGGATGAGGTCGCGTTGCCTGACGTTGCCGCTGATTCCCGCCTGAAACGTCCGCGTTAGTCCCACGATCCCTGTCGCCTCTTGATGGCGAATTCGAAGATGTCGCGGCAGTCTGCCCCTCGACAGACTCCAGACGTGTTGCCTGTTCAGAATCAGAGTCAGGGCTATGGCCTTCGGCCATCGTTGGGTCATGGCCTACTACCGAATCGGTTCCTACTGGATGCGCCTGTTTGAGAGCCTCGGCGGTCTCGGGAGCCACACCAAGCCTGATCAATTCGTCACTCAAGTCTTGGATTGGATACTGTAGAAGATCACGAACCTCTTTTCGCTTATCCATCGGCAGGCCACTTGCCAATAAGAGTGTTCCCGCAAACACCTCCCATTGCCTCAATATGGGACAAAGAGCAGGATCAACATAGGTCACCCAACTTCCACCATTTAGCTCTCGCTGAAACGCCTGGCGCTTGATGGGGTTGCCTATTGGGGATCCATTCAGATGAAACCTCACTTCAAGGTGATCGACCTGTCGCACTTTGACTGAACTGATTCTGGCCTTGAGCGTTTGTTCATCGAGTTTGGCGTCACCAGCACAGAAAAATGCAACCAACTCATTCACTCTTGCCATGGCAGCGCCGGAAAACTCGTGTGCAGGGCGTCCCTCATCAAGAGGCTCGCCGCTGAGGTGCCTCGACAAACGCATAATCCCCAGATGCAATTCCGCATTAGATTCAAGACGGTCGAGACGCTGTGGGAAGACGCGAAGCTCTGGAAGTGCCAAATCAGCCAGATCATCACGATCCAGATAATACATTTCAGAGGCTAATCCCGGCTTGATCCATGCCACCGTCTTATCCTGACGGGGCTCAACCATCCAAAGGTGGACACCCTCAAGTGGCCCGACCTCCTTCTCGCTCCACTTTGGACCAGTTTTCGATCTGCGTTCCCTGAGCAGTGACCGATAGAGACTCCTGATCGAGTCCTGATCAGATTTCGATCCCAATGCCGCTCCTCGTCTTTGTTCGGCGTCTTCGAGCCACCTGAGCCAATCATCGTCACGAACCTCTTCCCATCCCCCACGAATGCCGCAGCTCTCAAGAAACGCTTTTGGCAGGCTGGGATGAGAAGAACGGCTGCTTTCACCTTCAGCGAAAAGAATTGGGACGAACGTGGGAATTGAAGCCGCAACAGGGCCGTTCGATCTAAACACCGAAACGCCAGCCTGCCGGGAACCATCCCTCGCAGGAGCCCATTTGGCTGTTCTGATCATCCACGCCAAATAAGAGGGAAGTGCATCACTCGACTGATTGTCATAGTCTATCTGCCGATTGCTGCTGTAGCCGATGGAGGCATTTGTCCAACCCGAATAGGCGTTCCAGTTTTTGCCAATCACTCGAAATGCATCAGGCTTCACCAGAAGATTTACCCCGCCGTCAATTGCCCAATTCGCTTTCATTCGCGGCGTGTAGGACCAACTGGTGAACGAAGTGTCCGCAGCTAGCTCCTTGCAGTATTCAGTCCATTCCTGTAGGCGCTCTTTCGCTCCAAAAGACTCGCCCTTGAACACGGTTTCGTGCGCCGACCAACGCCACCCGCTGGAATCGTTTCTGTCCCAAGCAACACCTTTGCAGATTGGAAGCACCTTTGGACACCATCCCACGCCCAACCACTTCCAGAATGAGGTCCATGATGCCATGTCCTCATCATGAACGGGTGGTTCCATTTCCAAATAGCCGCGCGTGGTCCCAAACGCCGACTCCAAAAAATTCTCTCCCGTCCAGCTCTGTGATGCATACACTTGCAGAATCGGCCAACTGCGCCCCTGCAAATGCAGGTGAATCTCTTGGACGAGTTGTCGCCGTGATTTGTCCTTCCAATCAAATGATTCCACCGTCTTTTTGAGTTCTTTTGGATCTGCTTCACGCAGGCTTTTGAGGAAATGGATGAGTTCAGAGCTTGCCGGATGCTCCGGTCCAACGCATGCCGACCCTAGAACACATCGCTGAATAACCGCTGAAGCTGAAAATGGAGCGACCCCAAGAAACTCTGTCAAAAAGGACTCCATCTTGGCTCCCGAAAAGCTTTCAAAGGCTTTGATGAAGCTTTGGCGCAGAAAATGAACTGCAATACCTGCTGGCGGCTCCAAAGGTTTCCCTCCGTGTGGCAGAAACAAAGCCGTCTCCGAAGAGGATGCTGCTTCAGCGAGTCCTTCGACTGGCGCCCACTTCTCTGTCTTGAGTGCTGCTGGGATATAACGGCAATGTTCATTGAACATCAAGAGCGTCGATTCCCGTGTCTCGTTCTCCACTCCTGATGATAGCAACGGCAAGTTCTTGACCCCTTCCTGCTGGAGTGCGGAGAGAAACGCAGACCACCGCTTAAATCGCTCTTCTTTTGACCATCCATATGGCAAGTCGTCTGCAAGAGGGCATGTGCGAATCTCACCGAGGGATCGGTTGTTGAGGCCCTTTAGCTTCGCGCCGATCAATTGCTTCCTGACAATATTCCAGAGCCTCGTTTCCGGCAGAGTTTCATCTGACGTCTGGAATCGACTGATCTGTAACAAGTCCAGGACCTCCCCCTCGCTTTCGACCGAGTTCACCGCCGAAAGAATGGCCTGAGCAAGCTCTTCAAGCCTATCGTCATCTAAAACGACCACCTCTCGGTTGCTCTGCAATCCAAACTTTGAATTGTGGAGAGTCAGATTTGGGAATGGATGTGGCGACTTCTTGGCTGGGAAATAGCATCGAAGCTTTGGGCTTGCTGCTGGCGTGGCAATCAGTCGTTGTTGATCATTGATCGGGTATGCAGCCGAGGCCGTTTGGTGTCGAAAACAGCGCCAACGAAACTCACTTAGATGGCTGCTGTTAGCCGCCTCGGTGATCGTAATACAGCCATCTGACCCATCACTCCTTCTCCAAGAGAAGTTTGAGCCGTTGTGGTGCTCCCATTGGAGTTCAATCAGGCCGTCGATGAAAAGAAGTAGCGATGTGTCGCTGGTCAAGCTGATCCACTCGTCCTGAACATGCATGCATCCCATCGGACTCAATTTGAGACGAATCACTGTCATGAATCCTGCCGAAAGCACCTGACCAATCTCATTGTCAGGTGGTTGCCAGGCCGGCAAGTCGAGTATCGGGAGTTTGTCGGGTAGATTCTCAAAGCCTTTTAGCGCAGCTCTGGCATCATCTTCTGACCAACGTGCGTGCAAACTGCCCGAATGAATTTCGATCACATCAGCTTCATTGAGAACCGATCTAAAACCGATGCCTTTATATCCAATCTGCTCCTCACGATCTGCGTCGATTGCATTTTGTAAAAGCTCCAACAACAATCTGCCAGAGTAGTCGGTGGCGGTTCGTTTCTCGGTGCCACTCACAGAGCGAAGACGTTTGGGGTCACTGAACGTTCTTCGCTGATTTGTGATGAGTTCATCGAGCCAGGCTTTTGCCTCCTCCTCGGAAATGCGATCAGCAAGGCATTGAGAGTCGTCAGAACTTGTGTCCGTGTAACAAACAGCCTCAAAGCCTTCTTTGCTGAAAGCCTTGCCAGTATTTGCAATCAAAAGTTGCCCCGGATATAGCCGGACCAGAATCCGCTGAGTCATGATTTAATCGCTAGAGCTTTTTAGGGCAGAAAACAGCCGAAATTTGGTCGAGTCCATCTGTGGCTAGCCGTTTACCGGCTTTGACCCGTTAAGCGCGCACATAGTTCGCACGCTCGGCTTTGCGGCTGAACATCATCGAATTGGTTGGCTGAGCCCGGCCAACAGGCACATCCTCCCGCATCCCATGAATGCCAAACTCCTCTTCGCGATCCTCGCCACCTCGCTTCCACTTTCTGCGCATGATCTCGTGCTCGCCAACGGTCGCGTGATGGACCCTGCAAGCGGACTCGATGCCGTGAGGCACATCGGCATCACGGGCGGCAAAATCACCACGATCTCTGAGACGCCGCTGAAAGGCGAAAAAGTCCTCGATGTAGCCGGGCATGTCGTGTCGCCCGGTTTCATCGACATCCATGCGCACGGCCAGACGACCGGCGACATGCAGATCCAGGCACGCGATGGCGTGACGACAGCGCTCGACATGGAAGTCGGCGTTTATCCGGTGAGTGATTGGTATCGTTCCATGGAGGACAAAGCGCCGCTGAATTTTGGAGCTGCCGTCGGCCACATCACGGTGCGCTTTGCCGCGTTTCATCCGCAGCTTCGCATCGGCCATTGGGCGGTGAATCGCGCACGTGTTTCCGGCCTCGGCGCATCGCCCGCAGGTGCCAACAAGATCGCGAGCGAGGCTGAATTGAAGCTGATGGACGAGGCGATTCGTCGCGGACTTGATGAAGGCGCGTTGGGCATCGGTTTCGGCATCAATTACACGCCAGCGGCCGATACGAGTGAGATCGAGGCCATGTTTCGCATTGCCGCAAAGCGCAAGGTGCCCGCTTTTGTCCACACGCGCGCCTTTGGCATCGCTGCGATTCGCGAGGCCATCGACACGGCGAAGAAAACCGGCGCGGCGCTGCACATCGTGCATGTCGGCAGCAGCGGCATCACGGACGTGCCGGAGGTCTTGAAGCTGATCGACGCCAGCAAGGCCGCTGGCATGGATCTCACGACCGAAGTGTATCCCTATACCGCCGCATCCACCGCGCTGGAGTCCGCGATGTTCAACCCCGGATGGCAGGACAACCTCAAAATCAGTTATGGCGATCTCGCGTGGGCCGCGACGGGTGAACGGCTCACGCAGGAGACGTTTGAGTCATATCGCAAGCAAGGCGGCTGGGTGATCATCTACATGATGAAGGACGAGAACGTCGAGAAGGCCATCGCGCATCCCGGCGTGATGATTGCCAGCGATGGCATCCCGTTTGTCGATGGCAAAGGTCATCCGCGCGGCGCGGGAACCTTTGCGCGCGTGCTCGGCCATTACTCTCGCGAGAAGAAACTGCTGCCGCTCATGGATGCGCTGGCGAAGATGACGATCCTCCCCGCCAAACGCCTCGAAGGCCATGTGCCGATGATGAAAAACAAAGGCCGCATCGCCATCGGAGCCGACGCGGACATCACCGTCTTCGATCCGGCCACAATCACCGACCGAGCCACCTTTGAAGCTCCCACCACGCCCTCGGCAGGCATTCCACACGTCCTGGTGAACGGGGGTTTCGTCGTCCGCGATGGCGAACTCGTGAAAGATGCTCGTCCAGGCCGCGCTGTGATAGTCACGCCATGAAACACCTCTTTTTCCCGCTTCTCCTCGCCACCACCGCCTTCGCCGAAGACGTGCCGCAGTGGCGCGATCTCTTCAACGGCAAGGATCTCACCGGCTGGGTGGATGTGAACACCAGCAAGGAGACGTGGAGCGTGAAAGACGGCCTGCTTGTCTGCAAAGGACTGCCCATCGGCGTGATGCGCAGCGAGAAGCAGTATGAAAACTTCATCCTGCACATCGAGTGGAAGCACACGCAGGCCGGTGGCAATTCCGGTGTCTTCGTTTGGAGCGAAGGTTCAACGCCACCTGAACGCCCGCTGCCGAAAGGCATGGAGGTGCAGATGCTGGAGCTCGAATGGCCGAAGCTGCATCCGACCAAAGACGGCCAGCCGAATCATCCCGGCTACGTTTCCGGCGAACTCTTCGGCGCGAATGGTCTTGAGGGTGTTCCTGATAATCCACGCGGCCGCCGCAGCATGTCCTGGGAGATGCGCTGCAAAGGCAAAGGCGAATGGAACACCTACGATGTCGTCTGCGTCGATGGCACGGTGAAGCTTTCGATCAACGGCAAGTTCGTCAACGGCATCAGCCAGAGCACCGTGCGCAAAGGCTACCTCTGCCTCGAATCTGAAGGCGCGGAGATTCATTTCCGCAACATCAAGATCCTGGAACTCCCCGGCGGTCGCGTGACGCCGGAGCAGACGGCTCCTTTGGTAAAGTAGCCGTTGAGTTGCCCAGTTGCGCCGCAACTGGGGTCAGCTCTTTGTTGCGGCGCAACAAAGCTACTTTGCTGTCGCCTTCACCAATTCCTCGACCTTCGTCGTGATCCGCTCCTCCACCGTCTCCGTGTAAGGCGCACGGTGTCCGTACTCAAACATGCCCGTCACGCCCTCGTAGCCACCTTCCTTGAGCACGCGCAGGCTGGGGATGTAGCTGGTGAGGTCGTTGTTGTAGCCGCAGACCCAGGTGTTGTTCCAGCCGTAGGCCGCTTTGAACTTCAACGAATAGTCCACCACCGTTTCGCCTGTCAGCGCGATGAAGGTGAAGTCCCCGCCGATGCGCCACACCTGCACCGGATACTTCACGCGATCCGGCGTCGAGCCGAGTGTCTCGTATTGGCGGATGAAGTGCTCGAACTCGCGTTTCGGCATGCCGCTGAGGTTTGGCACACGCTGTTTCAATTCTTCGAGCGGAATGCCCGGCTGCAATTCCAGCTCCGTCTCGCCCATCGCCGCCCGAATCGGTCCGCTGAGCGGCTTCATCGTGCCAGCGATGACTTGGCGCACGGCTTCAGCCAAGATCTTGCCATACATGCCAGCGAGTTCCGTCGCCTCGACATCCTTCCCGCGAATGCGGGGCAATGGATTCGCATCGCCACCGCAATTCTGCACAAACATCGCCACCGAGCCGGGAAACGACTTCTCCAGCTCAAGCTGCGCAAAGCCCGCGTAGTCGCCATTGATGCTCAACCCGCCCAAAGCCGTTGTGTGGCATGAATAGCCGAACACGATGGCCTTGAAGTCATTGCCGGCCTTCACCGTAATCACCGGCACATCCTGATCCACCTGACCGCCCAGCGCACGGCTCTCCGGTCCACGCGAACGCCGCCGATTCACCGCCACACCGGCCAATCCTTGCTCAAACGCCACTTCCGCTGGTTTCAGGTCCGCGATGGCCTTGCCAATCACCTCATCATACTTCGCATACACCATCGCCGTGTAGCGATCCTTTGCTGCCGCTTCCTCCGGCGTGAATTCATAATACAACCACAGCACATCCTCCGTCACCGGACACGAGTGATTGTGCGACGTGTTCAGGATCAGCCGCTCCCGCGCCACGCCATGCTTCTCCGCCGCGTTCTTCGCGATCACCCCGACCATCTTGTCGCTCAAACCTACCAAATCCGCCGTCACCAGCACCGAAGTGGCCCCCGAGTCATCCTTGAGCGCCAGCGCCTTCAACCAGATCGCATGCTCCACCCGCTGCGACATGCGCGTCTTGCCGCCATAGCCCGCCAGCGGCACGGATTCCGTCGGTGTGATGTCGGCCTTTGCAGCACCTGCCTGCCAGGCGGCAAGCGCAGGTGAAGTGAGACAAATCAGAAGAGCCGTGAAGATGTGTTTCATTGTTTGGGGATCTGTTTCGCCAGCGCCTCGATTTCCAGGGCATTCAGAGTCCGACGATACACGCGCACATCGGAGAGGCGGCCGTTCAAGGCTCCATTCATGCCGGTGCCGATGCGTAGTGGAGAATCCGTGTCGAGTTGGTAGCTCGTGGCATCAAAAGCAGGCGTTTGTGAAACCATCTCTCCATCAAGGTAAAGCGTCAGCCGATGGGCCGACTTCACGGCGGTGACGTGATGCCATGAGGAGGACAGCGTATGGCCCCAGGCGGCCTGCTGGCCGGCTGAGAAGGCGAAAATTTTGCCGGAAGGCAGTGTGCTGCAAAACACCTGCCCGTCGTGCTCGGCCATCGTCCAGGCGCGGCGATAGGTGACATCCGGCGTGTGATCGAGCCGCGCGAGCTTCTTCCACATGTCGCCGCCTTCATATGAATACACCTCCGCCAGCGGCAATGATCCGGCCATGAGGCGACCGTTGTGAACGGTCATGCCCATGACTTCCAATTCTTCGCCGAGGCGGCCCACGTCGGTCCAGCGTCCCACATCTTCAAAGCGAAACACACGCCCGCTGCGCCAAGTGCCTACATACAACCGCCCTTCGTGTTGCGCAAAGGAGTAGGTCTGCGTGTTGTCGCCGAGCTGGCCGCAGTCGGTCCACGTTTTGCCATCATAGCGATGCACATGGCCGCCGTCGTAGCTGCTGGCGTAGATGAAGCCGTCATGCACGGTCAGCGCCTCCACACGCTTCGGTCCGATCTCCTGCGTCTTGAGATCAGGCCCCTGCGGCACCGGCAGAGTCGTCCAGCGCGATTCGCCCTCGTAGCGGAAGAACCCGGCGGGTTTGAACAACGACGAGGCATAAAGCTGATCCTTGAACACCACCAAACCACCCACGGCCTCCGTCTCAGGAAGCTGGCCGCAATCCACCCAGCGCGTGCCGCCTTCATAACGAAACACACGCCCGCCGAGCGTGGTGTTCGCGGATTCCTTCAACAAGGAACCACCTAGCCGATACTTGCCTGTTCCCGCGTAAAGTTTGCCGTGATGCACCGCGAGCGCAGTGACCGAGTTCGACTTGTCCGGCGAGCCGCAGTCGATCCACAAGTCACCTCCGCCGTGGCGATACACATGGCCGGATTCCTTCTTCCCCGGCTCGCAGGTGCCCGCGTAGAGAGCGCCTTCATGCACGGCGAGTCCAAAGGCGAGCGTGGCATTGCCGGGACGTCCGCAATCGCGCCACGCCGACGTGCGATCATCATCAATGCCGAACTGCAAGTGCCGCCAGTTCGCTTGATTCGTTGTCGCGCCCGGATTGCTCTTCAGCGTGAGATGAAACCCGCGTCGCTTCACGGGATCGTATTGGCTCATGAGATCTCCCGACAAACGGTCTGCGACTTCGTCTGACTGCATCCACATCGACAAAGTGAAATCACCCGAGCCAAGCTGCGGCGCGTCTTTGGCCGGAATTTCGAGCGCCTTGTCCACCACAGGCCAGTGGGCGACGAGATCACGCTTCAACTCCACTTTGCCAGCACGAGGCCGCAGATGCTTGTCGAGAAACGCATACGCCACCTGACGCTCTGCCGCAGGGAAGGCATGACCTGCATCGGGATAACGCACCGCGAGCCGGTCCTCGGCCTGGAACACCTCGCGATACACCGGAATGGCCGCCGTGAAGCAATCGCGCACGCCGGACACCTCAAAGTCCGGCGCATCATGCAGCGGCGCGTTCACAAATACCGCGCGCGGTGCCAGCGCGGCCAGCACCTCGGTGAAATCGAAAGGTATCTTCGCCGGCACATCGCCATACACCGTCTTGATGCGCGGCATGTAATAGCGGCTGCTCCAGGCGCGCACATCGCCGCCGTTGTGTTTCGCAAAGACATTGAACCCGCAGCTCGTCACCACCGCCCTCACCCGCTCATCGAAAACGGCCAGAAACAGCGCATTGTGCCCGCCGAGCGAGTGCCCGATGACACCGATGGCCTCCGCATCGACAAACGGCAGCGATTGCAGCACATCCACGCCGCGGCGGTGATTCACGATGCCCTTCATCGTCGCGCTGTCATACTTCAGCGCATACGGATCGCTCTTGTATTCCGCCGTGTGCAGCAGCGGGTAGTCGAGCACGAGGCAAACGTAGCCGCGCTCCGCCAGCTCATGCGCATACGCACGGTCCGCGCTCGCGGTCAGGCCTGCGGGCGTGTCCTTGCCCGGCGCGGAGCTTCCTGGCAGACAGATCATCGCCGGCCGCTTGTCTGCGGCGCTCACGCCATCCGGCACGAGCAGCCATCCCGGCAGGCGGTCGCCCTCTTCGGCCACAAAGGTCACATGCTGCCGAGTGTAGTGACGCAGCGGCGTCTCACGGTCGATTTTCAAATCCAGTGGAAGCTTACTTTTGTCAGGAAGCGTTCCCATCACCAACTCCATGTTCGCCCGGATGTGTGCCACGCGCCGTGCCCAGTTCTCGGGCGACTTTACCGGCTGCGGCTTGCCCTGCTCGTCCTGGTAGAAGAGCAGGTTCGCCCGGTTCTCATACCACGGCGCGTCTTGGCTCTGCGCCAGCGACGAAACCACAGGCAGCAGCGCCGCCATCATCATTGGGAAAAACGGCGCGGCTTTCATGATGGCAGTGGATCACTTGGCTTCCGCCTTCACCTCGCCCGCCATTTCCAGCAACGCGTCCATCAACTTCACGGATGCCTGGGACTCGGTGTTGTTCGTGCCAGGCCAGGTTTCGTAGCCGCCGAGTTCAAAGTGACGCGGTGTTGGCATGTAGCCGTAGTAGCCGTGCGCAAGCTCGACCATGAAGGACTTCGGAAACGGACTGCGCTTGCGGAATTCGATGCCGGTTTCGGCAAAAGTCTCGCACGGTGACGAACCGATGCAGATGTCGCCAATGCGGAGAATCTGCGAGGGGAATTTGGTCTCGGGGCTGGCCTCCGCGAGGCGTTGCACGCGTCCGGCATAGGCAAGAGGCAGATCGGCCTTGCCGCCCTGGATGCGTGGAGCCTTGGCCTCGGTTTCCTTCGCCCAGGTGATGAGTTCCGGCTCGATCTTGCGCCACTTCACATCGAGTTCGCGATAGCGCGCGTCGAGCGGAGCGCTGTTTTGCCACGTCAGCCCTTTCAGCGCTGCGTCCACCTTCGTCGCGACATCTTCGGCGACATATTGCATCTGCTCGTAAGGCTGTTTGCGCGGCTGCGGGTTGCGGAAGTTGATGTTGTTGGCGTCGCCGCTGGTGCCGTTCGCCATGATGCCGACAAAGGCCGGATATTCGTCGCCACCGGTTTGCAGGCGCTTTAAAGCCTCGCAGAAATAGCCGTAGTAGTCGGCGGAGATGTGCCCGCTGCCCACCCCGCCGACATAATGCAGCGAGTAGGCCGAATAGACCGAGATCATGCGCCCGCCCGGCTCGCGCAGCGCAATAAATGATACCGTGGGATCAGGCTCGGCTGCGGGTTCGACGAGCGCAGGATTCCCCGCGCCGGGATTCATCTTCACCTTGTCGATCTTGCCGAAGGGATTCGGCGGCATGCTGCCTTCTTTGAGGAACCAGCGGCGGATATGCACATGCTCCGGCACTTCCACCGTGCCAAAGGCGATCTCCGCCGGACGCAGCAGGTTCACGGCGCAGCGCACACCATCGGCGATGCGGCGTGCGACGAACTTCTGGTAATCCGTCAGCTCCTGGTCGGAAAAATAACCGCGCACCGGGCCGCCGAGGGCATTCACGGCGGAATGCGTGTGCGTGCCGGAAATGAGCACGTTCGCCGCCGGAATGCCCGTCTCCGCCTCAATGAACTCGCGTGCTTTCAACGACACGCTGCGATGCAGCCCGAGCAGATCGCACACTACCAGCGCCAGCTTCGTCTTACCATCATCCAGCACGAGGCAGCGGGCGTGCAGCTCGTCATGGATGTGCGTGCATGGAAACGGCGCAAAACCGCCCACCACACTGCCGCCAAGCTCGGGCGTGATGTTGGACGTGGCGGCTCCGGCCATGAGCGGAGCCTTGGGGGCATCGGCGGCGAAGACGGAGGCGGTGACGAAGAGGGCGAGCAGGAGTATGCGCATGGAAGCTATACAGCGCACCGTAGCATAGCCTTTCTAGGCTGTGTCATTCCAGCAGAGGCAGGCTAGAAAGCCTGCTCTACGGGTGCTTCCTCATCTCATCGGCCAAGGCGCGCGCCTTTTCCTTCCAGACCGCTTCTTCCGACTCCGCGCAGGTCACAATGACCTTGGCTTCGAACTTCGCGCCCTTTGCCACGGTCGAGTGCGAATAGAGCTGGTTGTAGAGCTTGTGATACACCGTCTTGTCCCAGTAGAAGCTCCTCGGTCCCTGGCCGATCAGCGGCACCGGATACCAAACGAGCGTGACACGCTTCGTCGTCGGATCATGGATCGCTGTCCATTTCACATCGGCTTCGACCTTGTGGCCGCCTTGGTTGTCGAACTTGCCCTCGATTATCGTGCCATCCGCCTTCTCAGCCATCCACTCTGTCGTGCTGGGCACAAAGGGATGCATGAAGCCGTAGAGCGTGCCGATTTTGATCTCCTCCGTTGCCTCGTAGCGATGTTCCTCAATCACGCGGTCATCCGTGACGATGTAAGTCGCCTCCAGCTTCAGTGGGCCCATCATCGAGCGCTTCCGCAATTCCGCCCGCGCCGCGCGATGCACCGCCTTGTCGGTCAGTGCGCACTCTTTGCCATCGACGGTCAACACCGCGCTCTCGACCTTCTCAACGCCGCCCTCATTGTGCCCTGTGCCGATCCACTTGCCACCTTCCGGCGAAAACACCGTGCCATAAAAACCTGTGCGCCCCGTGATCACCTGCCCGCGATGCTCGATGCGACTGATCGTCCATGCGCGATCTCCAGCGAACTCGACTTTGAGGTCTCGCGTCTCGATCATCACATAGGCGACCGGTCCCGGCTTCTCGCCAGCGGCAAAGGAAAGGATGGGCGCGATGATGCCAACGAGACAAAGGAGAAGCGATTTCATGAAGGTGAAGCGGTGACGACTTACCCAAACAACGCCATCACCGGCTTCCCGCCGTCCACGATCGGGATCGGGCGGTTTTCGCGGTTCATGAGCATCAGATCAGGATCGATGCCGAGGGACCAGTAAATCGTCTTGGCGAGATCTTCGGGCGAGACGGGCTTGTCGTCGGGATAGGCGGCTTCTTTGTCGGACTTGCCGTAAACAATGCCGCCGCGCACACCCGCGCCGGCGATGAGCGCGGGGAAGCAAGTGCTCCAGTGGCCGCGGCCCCAGGTGGCGTTCGGTATCGGCGTGCGGCCCATCTCGCCGATGGCGATGACGAGTGTCTCATCGAGCAAGCCGCGTTCATCCAGATCGGTCAGCAGCGCGGAGCAGCCCTGATCAAAAGTGGGCAGCAGATGATCGCGCACGTCATCGCTCGTGCGGTGCGAGTCCCAGCCGTAGCCGTCCACACAATCGTAATGCACCGTCACGAAGCGCGTGCCCGCCTCAACCAAGCGACGCGCCATGAGGCAGCTTTGGCCGAAAAGATGCCGCCCGTAGCGGTCACGCATGGTTTCGGACTCCGCCCGAATGTTGAGAGCGCTGCTTGTCTTGTCGGAGGCGATCAAGGCCATCGCGCGTTTGCGGTGCAGGTCCATCGCATCCGCGTCGCCGATGTCGAGACGCGAGCGAACGGCCTCGAATTGATCAAGTAAACCAACGCGCTCCTGGATTCGGCTCACAGGAATAACGGGCTTCAGTCCTTCAATCTCGTAGCTCAGCTCGCCATCCGCGCAGGCACGCCAGTAGGGGTTGTCCTTCACGTCCTTCTTGTCGATGACGGTCGTCATCGGGTTGTAGGCCTGGCCGAGCCAGCCCGCATACTCGCCGGGGCGGATGTATTGCCCGCGATCCTGCAGCTTGCCGAGCCGGTTCGGCAGCACGGCATACGAGGCGAGATCACGCTCCATGCCGCCGGGCAGTTTTTGACTCAAATGCTCCACCACGGAGCCCATCGACGGCCAATCCTGCGGTGTGGCCGAAAAACCGCCACCCACCGGCAGATGCCAGCGGTGACCCGTTTGCAGATAATGCCCAGCGCCGCTGTGATCATTGTAGTTGTGCGTCATCGAGCGGATGACCGCGTATTTGTCCGAAATCTTCGCCAGCCGCCCCAGGTGCTCGCTGATGAGCAGGTCAGGCGTGCGGCTCTTGATCGGCTTAAACGGCCCGCGCACCTCACGCTTCGCGTCCGGCTTCATGTCGAAGGTCTCAAGCTGGCTCGGACCACCAAACAGGAACAAAAAAATCACCGACTTCGCCTTCCCGCCCGCAAAAGCCTGCTGCGCTTCCTGCGCGGCGAGCACGCCCGGCAAAGTCATCCCAAACAACCCCGCGCCACCAATCTGCAACAGCTCACGACGTGTGACGCCGGAGCAGTTTGAGCGAGATGTGCCGTTGATGGTGAGCATGAGGTCTGAACATACGGGCTGCGGATGGCGGGGTTATCAAAGTGGTCCGCACCTCGCAAAGCGCGCCGAAGGCAATCCGCTGTGCGGCGCTCCGACAACAGCCTCAGCCCCGCATAACCAGCCCCCTCAGCCACGGGCACTCTAAACCAGTTACTCAACTCAACGGACAGCCACACGCCGCACAGAGGACTGTGCGGACCACTCTACGGCTTCCAATCCTTCGGTAATCTCAGCGACCACACCTCACTCGACAGCGGCCTCGCATGTCCGCCGGCGACCCAGAGCTTGTCTTGGAAAACGAAGACGGAGTGCTCATGCCGCGCTTTCCAGCAGATCTTCGTTTCAAGTCGCTGCCAGTTCTTGCCATCGGCGCTGTGCCACACGTCGCCGAAGTTGTCTTTCTCTTTCGACCAGCCTCCCAGCACCCACATGCGTCCGCGATACACCGCCGCGCTGAACCAAAGGCGCGGCTCCCACGGTGCTTTCTCCGTCTCGCAGGTCCAGTTCACACCGTCGCTCGATGACCACACATCATTCTTCGCATGGTAGGCGGGCGTGTAGTTGCCGCCGCCGAGAATGTAGATCTTGTCGTTGAGCATCACCGCCTGATGGTAGGCGCGTGGTGACCAAGGAGCTTTCGTCGTCTCCTGCTTCCACGCTTTGCCATCCGCCGACGACCACACGTCGTTTTTCAGACTGACGTCATCGCCAAAGTAGTAATTCTCCGTCCCGCCGAGCATCCACATCCGCCCGCGATGCTCCACCAGCCCTGCGGCGAGTCTTGGCGACCATCCGGCGCTCGCGGTGACTTGCTCCCACTTCACGCCATCGCCAGAAGCCCACACCTGATTGCTCGCCGAGTGCCCCGGCAGCCTGCCTTTATACCAGCCACCCATGATCCACATCTTGTCCTGAAACGTGATGTTCATCGGCAGATCGCTGTGCAGCCAAGGCGCGCTCTTTTCGATCAACGACCACGTTTTGCCATCAGCCGAGGCCCAAACATCACGCGGCGGCTCCGCGAACGATTGAAACCATCCGCCACCGATCCAGAGCTGGTCTTTGGAAACCCACTCCGCCTGCGAATCCCGCGCCTGCCATGCCGCGTTGCCTTCGAGCACCCAGTCTTGTGCGAACAGGCTGCCACAGCACATCAGCAGCCAGATGATTTTATTCTTCATGATTTTGTCTTGGTTGGAGCCTGGATTCACGCCAGCGCCTTCGTGATCACATGCCGCTCCTCCACGCCCGTGAGCCGCTGATTCAGCCCTTGATGCGGGAAACTCAGCCGCGTGTGGTCGATGCCCATCAGATGCAGGATCGTCGCGTGCAGATCGCTGACGTGGCAGCGATCCTCCACAGCCTTGAAGCCGAGTTCGTCCGTCGCGCCGATGGCCTGGCCGCCTTTCACACCGGCTCCGGCCATCCACATGGAAAAGCCGTGCCAGTCGTGATCGCGGCCCGGCTTGCCGACGCCCTCGCTTGTGGGCGTGCGGCCGAATTCACCGCCCCAGACGAGCAGCGTCTCGTCCCACAGGCCCGTGCGTTTCAAGTCGGCGATCAACGCCGCGATGGGCTTGTCCGTCTCGCCCGCGTGCAGCGTGTGATTGGTGATGCAGTCGTTGTGACCGTCCCAGGTATCCTCGATGTGACCACCGCCGGAGTAGAGCTGGATGAAGCGCACGCCCTTCTCGATCAGCTTGCGCGTGATGAGGCACTTGCGGCCAAAGTCCGCCGTGCGCTTGTCATTGAGGCCATACATCTCGCGCGTCGCCGCGTCCTCGCTGTCCACATCCACCACGCTCATCGCCTCCGTCTGCATGCGATACGCCAGCTCATACGATTCGATGCGCGCCATCAGCTCCGTCTCTTCGGGATGCATTTTGAGATGCTCCTCGTTCAGCGACTTCAGCAAATCGAGACTGCGCCGCTGCGTGCGGTCGCTCGTGCCCTCCGGCGTCGCCAGATCGAGCAAAGGCGAGCCGCCGCTGCGAAACAACGTGCCCTGATACGCCGCCGGCATGTAACCCGCCGTCCAGTTCGACGCGCTGCCGATCGGTCCGCCACGCGGGTCCGTCATCACCACAAAGCCCGGCAGATTCTGGTTCGTCGTGCCCAACCCATAACTCAGCCACGAACCCAGGCACGGCTTGCCGATGAAGATACTGCCCGTGTTCATCTGCAAACAGCCCGAAGCATGCGCCGCCGTGTCCGCATGCATTGAGCGAATCACGCACAGATCATCCGCATGACGCGCCGTGTGCGGAAACAGGCTGCTGATCGGCAGTCCGCTCTGCCCATGCCGCGTGAACTCAAACGGCGACTGCATCAGATGCCCCACCGCCCGCCCGTTCGATCCCACCTTCGCATCGCCCGTGTAAGGCTTGCCATGGTGCTTCGTCAGCGCCGGTTTCGGATCAAACGTGTCCACCTGCGACGGCCCGCCATTCATGAAAAGAAACACGCAATGCTTCGCCTTCGCCGCAAAGTGCGGCCGCCTCTCCGCCAGCGGCGATGCCGCAAGCGCGTCCGCCGCCATCAAATCCGCCAACGCCAGCCCCGCAAACCCACCCCCGACCCGCCAGAGAAACTCCCGGCGTGTCTGTCCACAAGGTGTGATGTTGGGAATGAAGCGGGACATGGTATTGGCCGTTATGCCTTCTTGGTTGATTTTCCTCGTTTTGACTTCGCTCTGGTTGAACTGACAGTGGTTTTATTGCACTTTGCGCGTACTTCTAATCCACCACGAGGGACATCAGCGAGTAAATGCGTTTGAACCATGGGTTGCGCATTACTGATGGTCCAAAATTCATTCATCGAGTCCACCTCATCAAGAAAGCGTTGGAACTCAGGCGGCACCGTTCCCCCTGTGATTTCTTCGGCGCGCTTCTTTGCAAAACCACCCAGCCGTTGCCATGAGTGAATTTCATCCACGAGTGTCAGTGATTGGAATTGCTCCATGCGCCCAGCAGCACCTGCGAGGCTCATCTGCAACATCAGGCTGAAATGCATCAATTGCACAAATTCGAGGGCATCGAAAGCCTCGGAGGCTCGCTCATGCTGCGCCTCTCGTCTGAGATCATCCTTCCGCCAGAATTGGAAGATTTTTCTGAGACGGCTTGGCTCGGATGATTTTATACCGCTGATTCGATGTTGAAATGTGTCGCGCCATCTTGCCCGAAGTTCAATGAGGTCTCGACATTGCCGGTGCAGTTCGCGTCGATCCCCCTCACTGAGAGTGCTAATATCCCGGTGCAGAATCTCTTTGCTGTAGCGGTATATGGCTTCCAATCTCGATTTCAATTCGGACTCATGCGCATGAACAAGTGCGTCAACGCTTCGCTCAACTCTCTTGAGACGCTTTGCGTTGTCGTGGCCGCTTATCATGTGAGCAGCTTCAACAACTATCAGGGCTGCTCCTGCCGTTACTGAAACCACTTTCCGGGTCGTTGATACGGCCCGAGCCGTTTGAAGCACTCTGTTAGTTTTGCCATCAATCAGTTTGGGAAGGAATCGCCCGCTCAAATCCTGCATCATTTTAGCACCCTTAGGGATGCCAGCCTCGAAAACGACCTGCATCGTGCCCGAGTCCATCACAAACTTGGCTCCAGCTAGAGCAGTTCCAAATGCTTGATTGCCACATTCAGCGAGTTCTCGCCGAGCTTGGTTTTCGGCAGCGTTAACAATTTGCGCAAGAAAGGTGGAAGGACGAAGCGCTTCATCAAACTTGAGTGCCAAAGGGGAATCTGAATGTTTCTGCATGGTGAGTAACTATGGGAAAAATGCCCGCAAGGCCGCCAAGGATCAAGACTTGTCGGTGTGATAAGCCCTGTAGCCCTCATGCCAAGGCCTATCGTCAGGATTTTGTCGGGCTTCGTTGATGATTTGAACGCATTGCTTCAAATCATCGTGGAAACGACGAACATCCTCGGGCGTGAGTTTTTCCCAAGGAAGCAGTCGCCATGCACTGCCGTTTTCAGGTTCTCCATGTGTCTTAACAACCTCAGTTTTTATCTGAGTTCGTCCATGAGCCAGCGCGTTACGAAGTTTGAACAATGCATTCAGTGTCTCGAATGGGGGGCGAGAAGTGTCGACATCGAACTTGAGATGCTTGGAAAGGACCACCAGCTTCTTGGAGTGGCTTATCCGCTCGATTTCCTCCCAAAACGGGATCTCCTCCGCTCCTACATGATTGAGATAGGCCTCGAATGAAAAGGCGAGAAAAACAGCGGACCCACGGAGATTTAACAGGCTTCCCTCTTCATGTCTTTCTGCCATGTCGAGCAAATGCCAGCCGGTGTGAAACAGGGAGACGTATGTCTTGCTCTCGATCTCGTATTTAGTGACGTGTTTATGACTCATTGCAGTTCAGAACAGCATGGTTATTCAGGATGGACAAACTCGCAAGAACGCACGCATCTGCGTCAGCTCAACATCCGATGGCTCACTACACAACGCGAGCCGCGATCTTGGATCAGCGCTTTCGACGAGTTTTCTTTGCCAGACTTGGCGCGGGGAGTTGCTTCATGGCCATTTCAAAATCATCCGGCGTTTTTGCAATCTCCGCCAGTCGCTGCTGGCGGAAGAATTCATACTGTCCCTCAGCATGAGCGAGCGCCAGTTCGTGGCTGATTTTGCCGGCGTGCGTGAGGATGTCGCGGTCGTTGATGGTGAGGAAGCTGTCGAGCTTGGTGATCCAGTCGGCCATGCGCATGGGGATGCGGCGCATGGCCTGGCCGGTGGCGAAGACGAGGTATTGCTCGACGAGGTTGTTCAGCGCGGCGAGTTCGTCGGCATCGAGGTAGTTCTTGGCGATGGCCACGTCCTCCTTGCGCACCTTGGCCCCGCGCCAGCTTGTGAGGCCCATGTGAGGTTTGCGGCTGTCCGCACGGGCGGCGATGAGCTCGGCGGCGGTCTGGCCGGTGATGGCCCAGTGCATTTTGTTCTGCACGGTCTTGAAGAAGGTGATGCTGGCGTCGTCCGTGGGGTCGTAGTTGATGCTGGTGGCGTAGATGTCGGTGATCTTCTGGTAGAAGCGCCGCTCTGAGGTGCGGATGTCCTGGATGCGCCGCATCAGCTCCTCGAAGTAGTCAAAGGGCAGGTCGGGGTTCTTCAAGCGCTCGTCATCAAGCAGAAAGCCCTTCACGATGAACTCCCGGAGCCGCTGCGTGGCCCAGATACGAAACTGGGTGGCAATGCGCGATTTCACCCGGTAGCCGACGGAGATGATGGCGTCGAGATTGTAGAAGGCGGTCCGGTAGTTTTTGCCGTCTGCTGCAGTTGTTAAGTAATACTTTACAACTGAACTTTCCTCCAGTTCACCCTCCTCAAAGATGTGTTTCAGGTGCAGGCCGATGTTTTGCTTCGTCGAGTCAAACAAATCAGCCATGAGCGCCTGGGTGAGCCAGACGGTCTCGCCCTCGAAGCGGACATCGAGTTTGATGCGGCCATCTTCGCTGCGGTAGATGAGGAACTGGGACTTGGCGGGTGGCTCGGCCATGGGACGATGCTAAGCAGGCGGCGAAGGCAGACAACTCGCGAATGCTCCCGGATCAGCCTCCGCTCACTCAGGATAAACAAACTCGTTCAGGTTCAAAATCACGCGGCAGGCCTGCTCCAGCGATTCTTCGCGGATAAACGCCTGCATCTTCGCCTCCTCGTCCGCCGTCGGTTCACGACACAACGCCAGCCGCCAAGCGAGGGTGATTTGCTTCACGGGATCGTCTCCGGCTTCACGTTTCAAGCGTGCGGCGAAGTGCTTCGCCTGCTGGTTCACGAAATCGCCGTTGAACAGGCTTAGGGCCTGAGGGGCGACGGTGGTGACTTGGCGTTGGGGGCAACTGCTGACGGTGTCGGCGAGGTCGAGGGTTTCGAGCATGGGGACGACGAGGCCGCGCTTGATGAAGGCGTAGATGCTGCGGCGCGAGGCTTCGCGTTCGTCGGAGGCCTGCCAGACTTTTTCTTTGTCGGTGTTGGCTTCGAGCGCGGCCTTGGGGATGCCGGGCTTCATCGCGGGGCCGAAGCGTTTCGGATTGAGTTGGCCGCTGACGGCCAGCATCGAGTCGCGGATGGCTTCGACTTCGAGACGGCGGTAGCGCATGAGCGCATCGGGCGATTTGGCTGACTGCCATGCGCGGCTGGTCAAGATGAGGCGATGCAGCTTCTTCAGCGACCAGTTTGCATCATGCATGAACCAATACGCGAGCCAGTCGAGCAGCTCGGGATGCGATGGCGTGGCACCCATGAGGCCGAAGTCGTTCGCGGTGGTCACGAGGCCCTGGCCGAAGTGCTGCTGCCAGACGCGATTCACGATCACGCGGGCTGTGAGCGGGTTGTTCGTGCTCGCTATCCATTGCGCGAGGCCTAGGCGGCGTTGGGTGGTCTTGTCGGTCGGTTTGGGGAAGGCATGTTGTTGTTTCGCGAGAATGGCAGGCACCGCAGGCTCGACGAGATCGCCAAAACGCGTCGGCGAACCACGCACGAGCACATGCGTCTCGGGTGCTTTCATAGAAGGCTCACGCCAGGTGTAAATCTCCGTGCCCTCGACGGGCACGGTCAGCTCGGTGCGGCCTTTGGTCGGACGCTGAAGCGGATTGAAGACGGCGACGAGGCTGTAGTAGTCGCGCGTGGCTAGCGGCTCGAATTTGTGATCGTGACAGCGCGCGCAGCCGATGGTCAGGCCGAGGAATGCCTGCCCGGTGGTGCTCACGATGTCGTCGAGCTGGTCGTAGCGATCCGCCGCTGGATCAGCAGGCTCATCATCCCAATGACCGAGGCGGAGGAAGCCGGTGGCGATGTGGGTTTCGAGCGACTTGTCCGGCAATTCGTCTCCTGCGATCTGCTCGGTAACGAAGCTGTCGAAGGGTTTGTCCTTGTTGAGCGCCTCGATGACGTAGTCGCGGTAGCGCCAGACGAAGGGCTTCTCGGCATCGCGTTCGTAGCCGTTGCTATCGGCGTAGCGCACGACATCGAGCCAGTGGCGCGCCCAGCGCTCGCCGTATTCGGGACGGGTGAGGAGGTCGTCGATGACGGCTTCCCGCGACAAACGCCTTTCCTGCTCGGCGATCGTGGGTGGCAGGCCGGTGAGATCGAGGTGAATGCGGCGTAGTAGCGCCATCGGCGCGGCTTGGGGTAGAGGTTCGTGCTTTCCGAAGACAAAGGCATCAATCGGATGCTTGCAGGCTGATTCAGGCACCTGGGGACGTTTCACTGGCTGAAATGACCAATGCTCTGACGGCTTCTTCGGGATCACTTCATCGCTCGGGAACAGCGCACCGGCTGCGAACCAGTGTTTCAGCGCCTCGACCTGTGAACTCGTGAGTCTTGCTCCCTCCGGCGGCATGCGCTCGTCTTCCTCGTGCGAGGTTACACGCGTGATCAGATCGGCGTGGACGCTTTTGTCGATCAAAGCGCCCGCATCGAGCCGCAGATCGCCTTTCTGCTTCACGGAGCCGTGGCAGGAGACGCAGCGCTCTTTGAGCAGCGGCTTGATGTCCTTCTCATAATCGACCGCAGCCGCCGCACGCGTGGAAAACGCGATTAGCAGGGCAAAAAGGACGGCGGGGCGGTTCATGGGCTGGAACAAGAAAGATCTGGCGGGCGTGCTCTTGCCTGAAATCGGCATCCGCCATGGGTTCTTTCCGGCCAGAGATCATCCAGAGCGGACGTTTCAAACGACCTCATGAACCGACTGCCACTCATTCTCTGCGTTCTTCAAATCGTCACTCTGAACCTGTCAGCCCAGTCAGCGGCTCTCCGCGCCGGAGCCGCCGCCGTGGACATTACGCCGACGCAGTTCCCGATGAACATGCCGGGCGGATTCAGCGCGAACATGGCGGAGAAGGCGCATGATCCGTTTCATTCGCGGGCGCTGGTGCTTGATGACGGCCAGACGACGCTGGCGATGGTCGTGGTGGACATTCTCGGAGCCGGTCCTGATGTGCTTAACGAGGCCAAGGCGCTCGCCGCCGCGAAAACGGGGATGTCACCGGACAAGATGCTCATCTCATCGACACACACGCACAGCGGGCCGTCGGTGAACACGCGCAGCGAGGCCGCCGCGGCCTACTACAAAAAATTTGTCGAAGGCATCGCGGAATCCATCATCCAGGCTCATGCGGCGCTCAAGCCTGCCGCAGTCGGAGCTGCCGCACATCCGCTGCCGGATGAGGTCTTCAACCGCCGCTGGTATCTGAAGCCGGGCAAGATGCCGCTGAATCCTTTTGGCCGCCTGGACACGGTGAAGATGAACCCCGGCACCAGCCCGGATGTGATCGACCGCCCTGCGGGTCCGACCGATCCCGACATCACGATCCTCTCCGTGCAGGATGCGAAGCGGAAGCCCATCGCGCTGTTTGCGAATTACTCGCTGCATTACGTCGGCGGTGCGCCGGGCGGCCAGATGTCCGCCGACTATTTCGGGGAGTTCGCCCGCCTGATGCCCTCACGCGTGCGTGGCGATGAGAACTTCGTCGCCATGATGTCGAACGGCACCTCGGGCGACATCAACAACATCCCTTTTGGCGTCACGCGTCCTCCACGCGAGCCGTTTGAGCAGATTCGACTCGTTGCGGCGAAGGCGGCAGACACGGCGTGGCTGGCGCATCGAAAGATCGACAAGCATCGCGGTGATGCGCGCCTTGGCATGCTCCAGCGCGAGATCACACTGAAGTATCGCCGTCCTTCGGCGCAAGATGTCGCGGAAGCGAAGGCGGTGCTCGCCGTGAAGGACAAAGACGCCATCGAGAAACTGCCGCGTCTCGCGCAGAACTACGCGCGCAGCGTTGTGAACGCGGCGGAGCGGCCCGAGGAGACTCTCACGGTGCAGATCCAGGCCATCCGCGTTGGAGATTTCGCGGTGTGCGGCATTCCGTTCGAGACCTTTGTCGAGATCGGCCTCGATTTGAAAAAGCGCAGCCCGTTTCCGCAGACGATGGTCATCGGTCTCGCCAATGGCCGCCACGGCTACCTCCCGACGCTGGAGCAGCACAAGCTCGGCGGCTACGAGACCTGGCTGGGCACGAACCAGGTGCAGGAGGACACGAGTGTGATCCTGACGAACAACCTGCTGGAGATGCTGGCGGAGCTGAAGAAGGCCGAGTGAGCCTGGGAAATGAAACAAGCCGCCCGGGGGTGAAGTTCAACTGGCATGCCAGCAAGATGCCAAGGCTCGTGTACGTTTTGGCTGACGTTGTCGTCTTTCCACCGCCATGCCTGCCCGAACCTCGCCTGTTTCCACCGCCCCCTCGTCCTCTCGCCTGCAATCACGAGCCTACGCGGAGCTGCGGCGCTTGATCGTGAGCGGTGAGTTTCCACCCGGGTCGTTCCTTTCGGAGCGGCAACTCGCGCAGCAGCTCGTGATGAGCAAGACGCCGGTGCATGTGGCGCTGGAGCGGCTGGAGGCGGAGGGTTTTGTGACGATCTCCGCGCAGCAGGGCATCGTGGTGCGCGGGATGAGCGTGGAGGACATCGTGGACCACTACGAACTGCGCGAGGCCATCGAGTGCTGGGTGGTGCGGAAGATCGCGGGCAAACTCGGCGCGGAGCAGCAGCGGCAGCTTCAGGAAAATCTGAAGGCGCAGAAAGCCGCCTTGAAGCAGAACGATCTGCGGCGGCTGATGCTGCTCGATGAGCAGATGCACTTCATGCTCGGCACTTTCATGAAGAACCGCGAGATCACGACCACGATGGAGCGCCTGCGCGACAAGATTCACCAAGTCATCCTGCGCGTGACGGATTCAGATCGAAGTCGTCCTGCGGAGAGCATCATCGAGCACGAGGCGATCATCGCCGCAGTGACCGCAGGCGAGGGCGACAAGGCCGCCGCGCTCATGGTGAGCCACCTGGAGGCGGGGAAGCGCCGCATCCTGAATCCTGAACGCTTTTCCCGCTGATGCACCGCTGGTTGCCAGTCTTGATCTCGCTGCCCGCGCTCGCTGCGGAGCCGCCGGACTTTGCGCGCGATGTCCGGCCCATCCTGGAGGCACGCTGCGTGAAGTGCCACGGGCCGGAGGAGCAAAACGGCGGTCTGCGTTACGATCAAAAGGCTGCAGCCTTCGCGCAGGCGGACTCCGGGCATCGCGCCATCGTCGCGGGCAAGCCGGACGAGAGCGAGTTGCTCAAGCGTATTACCTCGACGCACAAGGATGAGCAGATGCCCCCGAAAGGCGAGCGACTCTCCTCCGCCGAGATCGAGACACTTCGTCGATGGATCGCCGCAGGCGCGGTGTGGCCGGAAAACAGCACGCCTGTGGCTGCGGCGAAGCCCACGAGCCAGCACTGGGCCTTCCAGCCGATTCGCGAGCCTGCTTTGCCTGCGGTGAAGGACAAGTCGTGGCCGCGCAACGAAATTGACCATTTCATTCAAGCCAGACGTGAAGCCGCAGGACTCTCCGCCTCGCCGGATGCGGAGCCGCATGCTTTGATCCGGCGGCTTTCGTATGATCTCACGGGCCTGCCTCCCGGATCGTCTGACCTGTCAGACTCGTCTGACAAGTCCGACTTCATCGAGAATCTTCTCTCCTCCAAAACTTACGGCGAGCGCTGGGCGCGGCATTGGATGGACTGGGTGCGCTATGCGGACACAGCGGGCGACAACTCCGACTTTCCCATCCCGCAGGCTTACCTTTACCGGAACTACCTCATCAAATCGCTAAACGATGACGTGCCCTATGATCGCTTCCTCACCGAGCAGATCGCGGGGGATCTGTTGCCCGCGAAGTCGCAGGAGGAAAAGAACCGCCAGGTCATCGCCACCGGTTATCTCGCCATGGCACGGCGCTTTGGCTCGCTCGTCGAGCGCTACCCGTGGCATCTCACGATTGAGGACACCATCGATAACCTCGGGCGCACGGTCATGGGCCTGACTTTGAGCTGCGCACGCTGCCATGATCACAAGTTCGATCCTGTCTCGATGCGCGACTACTACGGGCTCTACGGCATCTTCGCCAGCACGCGCTATCCGCAGCCGGGTCTTGAGCTGTTCCAGACGCAGCATGATTTTGTGCCGCTCATCCCCGAGCGCGATGCG
>Ga0209573_1000929_pt1 | contig 51578 bp, 41 predicted proteins | sample TNRBio252014_DNA_FD_185870 | JGI IMG/M metagenome (GOLD analysis project Ga0209573, IMG submission 185870) | Wastewater treatment Type I Accumulibacter community from EBPR Bioreactor in Madison, WI, USA - TNR Reactor_6/25/2014_ DNA (SPAdes)... | ecosystem: Engineered > Bioreactor > EBPR >... | reverse complement strand
CAGACCTCAACCCCATCGAGCACAAATGGGCGCAGGCCAAAGCCATTCGCAAACAAACCCTCTGCTCTGTCGATGCTCTCTTTCGCTCCAATCAATTATGATCACTTTTATTCGATTTTGCTATATCGTTGGGAATATCGGACCGTTCCCCACACCCGTGGGGATGAACCGGCGGCGGTGCGAAACGGCAAATCAATGGCGGCCCGTTCCCCACACCCGTGGGGATGAACCGCGGCGGTGGGTTTGATTACTGATTATTTGGAGCCGTTCCCCACACCCGTGGGGATGAACCGATGGAGGCTAGCGCTGGAGCGGTGCTGTCGGCCCGTTCCCCACACCCGTGGGGATGAACCGCCCAGGCAGGGTGGTGGCGAGCGGATAAACGACCGTTCCCCACACCCGTGGGGATGAACCGGGCGCGCGCGAGGTCATTATCAGTCGTGGCCCCCGTTCCCCACACCCGTGGGGATGAACCGGCGTTTCCACTCCGCACAACCCCTGCAAAAACCCGTTCCCCACACCCGTGGGGATGAACCGTGCCCTTTGATTGGGATGCCACGGAGAGTAAACCGTTCCCCACACCCGTGGGGATGAACCGCCACAGCCGGATGCGTTTTTGATCAGTGTCGGCCGTTCCCCACACCCGTGGGGATGAACCGCGGCTGGTTGACCAGGTTATAAAATAGGTTGGTCCGTTCCCCACACCCGTGGGGATGAACCGCGGCGGGGGCATGACTACTCCGGTCGTCCATCCCGTTCCCCACACCCGTGGGGATGAACCGGAGGACGACCCCGCCAGTTTGAGGCGTCGCGTCCGTTCCCCACACCCGTGGGGATGAACCGGTGTTGATATTTGCTGGTTTGAAGAAGCACAACCGTTCCCCACACCCGTGGGGATGAACCGCCCTCACGGCCGGTACGTCCGGTGCCAGTGCGCCCGTTCCCCACACCCGTGGGGATGAACCGCGGCATACGTTTCGGTCGTGGTGCCATCGCTTCCGTTCCCCACACCCGTGGGGATGAACCGCCCTGATTTGCTCGAAGTGATTGGCGATGAAACCGTTCCCCACACCCGTGGGGATGAACCGGCAGCGCCAGTTCCTCTTCGCGCTCGCCATAGCCGTTCCCCACACCCGTGGGGATGAACCGTGTGCCCGGAATAACTAACGCTGCAATTAGCTCCGTTCCCCACACCCGTGGGGATGAACCGCGCGCCAGTTGAGCGGCCATCGCATCCAGCAACCGTTCCCCACACCCGTGGGGATGAACCGGGGCTGATCAATTCGCGTTTCAGACGTTTGACCCGTTCCCCACACCCGTGGGGATGAACCGAATGGCTTTCAATTTATGGCCTCCGACTGTAACCGTTCCCCACACCCGTGGGGATGAACCGCCGCTTTGCTGCGCATTGTGACGATGACATGGCCGTTCCCCACACCCGTGGGGATGAACCGGCGCGGGCGCGGGCTAGCCCGACCTTGCCCTTCCGTTCCCCACACCCGTGGGGATGAACCGCCATCCATGACGGACACCCAAAACCGCAGCAACCGTTCCCCACACCCGTGGGGATGAACCGCGCGGCATTGAGCGCATCCAGCGAGCCAGCCACCGTTCCCCACACCCGTGGGGATGAACCGCTACCTTGTAGGTTTTCAAACGAGTTTTCTTGCCGTTCCCCACACCCGTGGGGATGAACCGTGCAAAGAACGGCATTGCCCGATCTGTCAGTCCCGTTCCCCACACCCGTGGGGATGAACCGTTGTGCTTGCTGTCGTCTACTGTCGCCAGCATCCCGTTCCCCACACCCGTGGGGATGAACCGTTCATGCCACTGGGACACGACACACAACGCTTCCGTTCCCCACACCCGTGGGGATGAACCGTGGGCTGAAAACGTGCTAACCCTGATTCAACACCGTTCCCCACACCCGTGGGGATGAACCGTTACTTTTCCGTTACTCATTTTTTCGGGGATTCCGTTCCCCACACCCGTGGGGATGAACCGTCAGGGGGGACCGTTAGTGCTACTTATAGGCTCCGTTCCCCACACCCGTGGGGATGAACCGACATTGATGTATTGATCGACCCTCCTGCATTTCCGTTCCCCACACCCGTGGGGATGAACCGGCGAGCGGAGAGAGGCGCGTCGCGTCTCTTGGCCGTTCCCCACACCCGTGGGGATGAACCGATAAGAAAGCCACAGAATCCGGACGTGACAATCCGTTCCCCACACCCGTGGGGATGAACCGCGCCAGTAACCGTTGAGAAATCAACTGCATTACCGTTCCCCACACCCGTGGGGATGAACCGCCAATTTTAGCTAGAAGGCGTAAATGCTGACCACCGTTCCCCACACCCGTGGGGATGAACCGTACGGAAAACAGAAAGCGCATATTTCTCAGAACCGTTCCCCACACCCGTGGGGATGAACCGCCGCTGATATTTAGCAGCCTGCGCACACCTATACGTTCCCCACACACGTGGGGATGAACCGGGCAGCACCCGGACGCATATCAGACATAGACAACCGTTCCCCACACACGTGGGGATGAACCGTCAGGCACGGGAATCATTGCTATCAAATCAGCCCGTTCCCCACACACGTGGGGATGAACCGGGCATTCGGTGTATGTGGCCGGTCGGCTGATTCCGTTCCCCACACACGTGGGGATGAACCGCCGAGATTGATGACGCCAGACAGCGGATGGAACCGTTCCCCACACCCGTGGGGATGAACCGTCGCTGATGTTCAGCATCCAGCGACTCGATCCCCGTTCCCCACACCCGTGGGGATGAACCGTAAAAGGAAGGAAAAATGACGATAGAAGATGACCGTTCCCCACACCCGTGGGGATGAACCGTGATCGATCAGTGCCGCTTGCGGATGAGCATCCCGTTCCCCACACCCGTGGGGATGAACCGCCAGATTACATTATCAAACCGCTTTTGAGTTACCGTTCCCCACACCCGTGGGGATGAACCGTCTCATAGCAGCACCGCCAGCGCCGTCCCGGTCCGTTCCCCACACCCGTGGGGATGAACCGTCTGGCATCAAGCAATCTCCTCTATCGAGGATCTGTTCCCCACAGACGTGGGGATGAACCGCCAGCCGCCACGATATTGCGATGCGGCAGTTGCCGTTCCCCACAGACGCTCTTTTGCCCAAGAAGATTTATTTGATTTCTGACGGTTATAAGGGCTGATTTGGATTATAAAGCCGATTTTCTTCAACTAGCGCTCAAATCCCTATCTCACCACGATTACGGCCATTGCGCTTGGCCCGATACAAAGCCGAATCGGCCGATTCCAAAAGCTCTCTTGGCGTTTGGCCTAATCGGTATCTCGCTACACCGTAACTAAAAGTCACTTCATCAACCACTGCAAATCAATGGTGAGCTACTTTGATGCGCAGCTTCTCGGCCACCGAATAAGCCATCGTTTCATCACTCTCTGGCAAAAGAACCACGAACTCCTCGCCTCCCCAGCGTCCGGCGACATCAGACTTGCGCACATTCATCTGAAGAAGCTGAGCGAATTCCATCAGCACTGTATCACCGAGTAAGTGGCCAAAATGGTCATTGATGCGTTTGAAATGATCAATATCGACCATGATGACCGAAAAAATTGAGTGGTATCGATCGGATCGTTCGATTTCCTGATCGAGAATTTCCTCGAATCTGGCGCGATTGATTAATTGGGTGAGTCGGTCGGTTACAGCGATTTTAGCCAGCTCACGGTTTTGCCGCTCAACTCGCTCTTCGGCAAGCTTGCGCTCAGTAATGACGTGATGGCTAGCGACAAATACATCAGGCAGATCGACAAGCGGAACAACACGCATCATGAACCAGCGCTGTTCATCATGACTATGGCAGGGATATTCATAGGCAAACGTAGCAAGCTCACCAGCGATGACAGCCTGAATCCCGGCATAAACTTCCGCACCTGCCTGATCGCCGTGTTTGGAGCTGATCAGGCAAGTGGTTAAATAGTTTCTGCCGATCCAATCACATTCATCAGCCAAGCCATTAGCCCGGCCAAAGCTGATCCAGGAGCGATTGACATAAAGAATGGTGCCGTGAGCATCGAAGACAGCTATTTGGGCCTCCAACGAATTCAAGATCGCAAGAGCCAGTTGTTCTAGACCCACTTTCATCGATGTATCGATACTCGAACAGATAGACGATTCCAAATGACCTATCCCTACGCTTAAAAAAAGGGACCGCTCTGGCGATCCCTTTCGCACTCTGATACGCAATGAAAGCCGATTACATATAATCGCTCTTATAACTTTCCAGCGTCTTGATGTAATTGGCGCGTTCGAAAGCAGTCGGATCGGCGACATTCTGCTGGCTCATTGAGCCTTTCATCTGAGCCACTGACACGTAGTTATGCATTTCCATCCAGGTTTCCAATCCATCGCGCAACGTGGTCAGGTAATCAATGCCGTTCTTGAGCAAGGCCGAAGTGGTCATCACCGCATCGGCACCCGCCATCAAGTATTTCACCACTTCCACTGGAGTATGCACCCCGCGCGTAGCACCCAACGAAGCGCGCAACCGCCCGTACAGTACCGCGATCCACAGCAGCGGCAGGCGAATCTCCTCCGGGGTACTGAGACTCAAATTCGGTGCCACATCCAGCTTTTCAAGATCAAAATCCGGTTGATAGAACCGGTTAAACAGCACCAGGGCATCGGCACCGGCATCATCCAGGCTCTTGGCCATCGAACCGATAGCGCTGAAGAACGGGCTGAGTTTTACCGCGACCGGCACCGAAACCGCTGCCTTGACCGACTTGATAATATCGATGTAGCGCTGCTCGACTTCCCGGCTGTCAGTGGTGAGATCAGCCGGAATGTAATAAACATTCAGCTCGATCCCTTTAGCGCCGGCCTGTTGCATCAACTGGGCATACTCAATCCAGCCAGTGTTGGTAATGCCGTTGAGGCTACCCATGATCGGGATATCGACCGCCTCGGAAGCGCGCCGCAGCAAGTCAAGATAACTGTCCGGGCCAACCGTGTAATCGTCGACTTCTGGGAAATAATTCTGCGCCTCCGGAGAGCTTTCGGCGCTGAACGTCATCAAATGCTCCAGCGCGGCGCTTTCGTGACGCAATTGTTCTTCAAACAAAGAGAACATGACGACAGCCGAAGCGCCTGCATCTTCCAGGCGCTTAATGTTAGCGACAGTCCCGCTCAGAGGCGAGGCCGATGCGACGATGGGATGCTTCAGTTCCATCCCCATGTAGGTGGTTCTTAAATCCATGGCGTTTCCTTCTGGATGCGGAATACGGGTAATGGGGCGAGCGCCGCGTTAAATCAATCCGGCGCTCGCCGCGCTGTGCTTACTTAAACCGGGGCTGGAACGTCGCGCCGCTGCGGGCCGCCATTTCCTCGTAAACCGACCAACGCTGGTTGATCGCCTGTTGGCCCAACTCCATCAGATGCTCAGCTTCCTTGGGATTGGTATGGGCCAACACTTTGTAGCGCACCTCGTTGTAGGCATACTGCTTGAGCGGAATCTTCGGCCGCGCCGAGTCAAGGACAAAGGGATTATCGCCCGATTCACGAACACCAGGGTTATAGCGCACCAGCGGCCAATGTCCGCATTCCACCGCCAGATGCTGCTGGTCCAGGCCCTTTTGCATGTTGATGCCGTGGGCAATACAGTGGCTATAGGCCAGGATCAGCGATGGGCCGCGATACGCTTCAGCCTCGCGGAAGGCCAACAGCGACTGTTGCGGGTTAGCGCCCAACGCGATGCGGGCTACATACACATTGCCGTAGGAAATCGCTTGTAAGGCCATATCCTTTTTGCCGATGGTTTTACCGGCTGCCGCGAACTTGGCGACCGCGCCCAGCGGCGTCGATTTCGACATCTGCCCGCCGGTGTTGGAATACACCTCCGTATCCATCACCAGAATGTTGACATCGCGGCCACTGGCCAGGACGTGATCAACGCCGGAAGAGCCAATGTCGTAAGCCCAGCCGTCGCCACCGACGATCCAGATACTGCGCCGAACCAGTTGATCGCAAATCGCCAGCAACTGAGCAGCGCGCGGATCGGCGATGCCTTGCAGGCGCTGTTTGAGTTCCGCGACCCGGCCGCGCTGGCGGCGAATGTCGATCTCGGTGAGCTGCTCAGCGTCCAGCAGATCAGTCACCAGTTCCTCACCGATTCCGGACGCCAACGCCTTGAGCAGTTCGCTTGCGTACTCCAACTGCTTATCAGCGGTTAGCCGGAAACCAAGGCCGAATTCCGCATTATCCTCAAACAGTGAATTCGACCAGGCCGGACCGCGCCCCTCGCTATTGACTGCCCAGGGCGTGGTCGGCTGGTTGCCCCCATAGATCGACGAACAGCCCGTGGCATTGGCCACCAACAGCCGGTCGCCGAAGAGTTGCGACAGTAATTTGACGTAAGGCGTCTCACCGCAGCCGGAACAGGCACCGGAGAATTCAAACAGCGGCGGCAAGAATTGCACCCCGCGTACGGTCGAGAAATCGACCCGTCCCCGATCCACTTCCGGTAAGGTCTCGAAGAAGCTGATGTTGGCGCGCTCGTTATCCAGCACCGGCTCCTTAAGGGCCATGTTAATCGCCTTGTGCCCGACCCGTTCCTTGCTCTTGGCTGGACACACTTCAACGCATAGCGAACAACCGGTGCAGTCTTCCAGATAAACTTGCAAGGTATAGCGGATGTCCGGAAAACCACGGGCGTCAATCGGGGCGGTCTTAAACGCCTTCGGCGCTTCCTCCAGACTGTTCTGATGGTAGAACTTGGAGCGGATCACGCCATGCGGGCAGACCATGCTGCAATTGCCGCACTGAATGCAGATGTCCGGTTCCCAGATGGGCACAAAGTTGGAGATATTGCGTTTTTCCCACTGGGTGGTGGCGCTGGGATAGGTGCCATCAATCGGCAAGGCGCTGACTGGCAGCTCATCGCCGCGCCCGGCCATCATCATCGCTGTCACATTGCGCACGAATTCCGGCGCATTGCTCGGCACTGTTGGCGGTAACTGACGGGTTCCAGTGGCCTGCGCCGGTACTGGAATCTGCTTTAGATTGACTAGGGTGTTATCCACCGCGACGAAGTTTTTACGCACCACTTCCTCGCCCTTACGGGCATAGGATTTCTTGATCGAATACTTGATCTTCTCGATCGCCTTGTCGCGCGGCAAAACTTTCGAAATTGCAAAAAAGCACGTCTGCATGATGGTGTTGATCCGCGAACCCATACCATTGTCGCGGGCCACCTTCTCGGCGTTGATGCCGTACAATTCCACCTTCTTGGCGATAATTTCTTCCTGTACAGGTCGAGGAATCCGATCCCAGGCTTCTTCCGGCTCATGTGGACTGGTATTGAGCAGGACTACAGCCCCCGGTGCGGCCCGCGTCAGCACATCGCCGCGATCCAGAAAGTTAAATTGATGAACGCCAATGAAGTTGGCTGATTGCACCAGATAGGGCGATTGGATCGGTTCAGGACCGAACCGCAGATGCGAAACGGTTTGTGAGCCAGACTTTTTGGAGTCGTAGACGAAATAGCCCTGGGCGAAGAATTCAGGATCATCGCCGATGATCTTGATCGAGTTCTTGTTAGCACCGACGGTACCGTCTGCGCCCAGCCCGAAGAACATCGCCCGCACCACTTTATCGGACTCAATAACGAAATGCGGGTCTACGTCCAGACTGGTGTGCATCACGTCGTCGTTAATGCCGACGGTGAAGTGATTCTTGGGCTTTGGCTTGGCCATTTCGTCAAATACCGCCTTGACCATCGCCGGGGTGAATTCCTTGGATGACAAGCCGTAACGGCCACCGATCACGCGCGGCATCGTCGCCGTGCGCAACGTCCCTTCAATCTGCGCTTCCACCAGCGTATTGACGATTTCCAAATACATCGGCTCGCCGGTGGCACCGGGTTCTTTGGTGCGCTCCAGGACCGCGATGGATTTGGCGCTGGGGGGCAGCACCGCCAGGAAATGCGGCGCCGATAAGGGGGCATACAGGCGAACTTGCAACACACCCACTTTCTCGCCGCGCGTATTTAAATAATCGGCGGTTTCGCGGGCGGTTTCCGCACCGGAACCCATCAGCACCACAACCCGCTCGGCATCTGGATCACCGAAATAATCAAACAGCTTATAGGCGCGACCGGTGATGCCGGCAAACTTGTCCATCGCCGCCTGAACAATCCCCGGCACCTTGGCATAGAACGGGTTGACCGTTTCACGGGCCTGAAAATAGGTATCAGGATTTTGCGCGGTGCCGCGAATAAACGGCCGGTCGGGATTGAGGCCCCGATTGCGATGAGCCAGCACCAGATCCTCACGGATCATCGCCCGCATGTCGTCATCGGTCAGCAGGGTCAGCTTATTGACCTCGTGCGAGGTGCGAAAGCCATCGAAGAAGTGAATGAATGGCACCCGCGCTTCCAGTGTCGCTGCCTGGGCGATCAGCGCCATGTCGTGGGCTTCCTGCACCGAGGCGGAGACCAACATGCAAAAGCCGGTCGGGCGCACCGACATCACGTCCTGATGATCGCCAAAAATCGACAGACCCTGCGTCGCCAGGGCGCGAGCGGCAACATGGAACACCGCCGAGGTCAGTTCACCGGCGATCTTGTACATGTTGGGAATCATCAGCAGGAGGCCCTGCGATGCGGTAAAGGTGGTAGTCAACGAGCCGGTTTGCAATGCGCCATGCGCTGCACCTGCGGCACCGCCTTCATGCTGCATCTCCACCACTAAAGGGATAGTTCCCCAGATGTTCTTGACGCCTTCCGAGGCCCATTGATCGGCCAGCTCGGCCATCGTTGAGGATGGGGTAATCGGGTAGATGGTACAAACTTCATTGACGCGATAGGCGACGTAGGCCGCAGCCTCGTTACCATCGATGGTGGTGACTTTCCGTTCGGTCATTGTGCTTCTCTTGTCTTGGCCCACGCCAAAATGGGCGGGCGGTGATTCGGAAAACGGGATTCACGCCCCAGCGCCGGTCAGCAGCATCAGGGGCGATTCACGGTCTCGGCCGGGCGTCAGCTTGTCGACTGTGACGCCTCCGTCGATGGTTCAGGAATCATCTCGATGGCGTGGCAGGGACACTGTTCGAAACACACCGCGCAGCCGGTACAAAGGTCATAGTTGTAACGATAACGTTTACCCGGCCCCAGCTTGATGATGGCGTCTTCCGGGCAAGCCCCATAGCAACCATCGCACTCATAGCAATTGCCGCAGGAGAGGCAGCGCCGCGCTTCGTACAGCGCTTCTTTTTGGCTCAGACCGCCGACCACTTCCTCAAAGCTGCTAACGCGCGCTTTGATGTCCAAATGGCCCTGCGGGCGCTGGGCGGCGTCGGTGTAATACCAGACGTGGAGTTTTTCAAAGGTTGCCAGATCAGCCTTGGGCGGCTTGACATACGTCCCGCCACGCAGCCAGGCGTCGATATGGCGGGCGGCCTTCTTGCCATGGCCCACCCCGATGGTAACGGTGCGATCAGACGGCACCATGTCGCCACCGGCGAACAGCCCCGGATAGCCGGTCATCATGGTCTCGTCCACCATCACCACGCCATCATCCTTGAACTGCACACCGGGCACCTTCTGCATAAAACTGGTATCGACATCCTGACCCAAGGCCATGATCAGTGCATCGGCCTCCAGAGTCTCAAACTGCCCGGTCGGCTGTGGCCGACCTTTCGCATCGACTTCCATGATCTCGACCGTGAACTTGTTTTCCTCGATGTTCTTGATGGTGCGCAGCCAGTGGATTTTCACATCCTCTTCCAGCGCCTCAGTCGCCTCAAAATCATGTGCTGGCATGTGGGCACGATCACGCCGATAAATGATCAGCGGCTCGTAACCCAGGCGTTTGGCGACGCGGGCGGCGTCCATGGCGGTGTTGCCGCCGCCGTAGATCGCAACCTTGCGGCCCAGCTTGGGTGCGTTGCCAGTTTCGACATCCTTGAGGAAGCTGATGGCGTCCAGCATCTTGCCCGCGTCACGGGAAGGGATCTCGGTGCGTTTACTGATGTGTGCGCCAACGGCGATGAACAGCGCATCGAATTTACCGGCGGCCTTTTCGGCCATCAGATCGTCGACCCGGTGATTGAGCACGATTCTGACGCCCATGTTTTCGATCCGCTTGATCTCGGCATCCAGCACATCGCGCGGCAGACGATAGGATGGAATGCCAAAATGCATCATGCCACCGGCCATCGGGCCGGCCTCAAAGATTTCGACGGTATGGCCCATCCGTGCCAGATGATAGGCGGCGGATAAACCGCTAGGCCCAGCGCCGACCACCAGAATGCGCTTGCCAGTCGGCGGTGCGGTGACGGTGAACTGCCAGTTCTCCTGCAAGGCCAGATCGCCCAAAAACCGCTCAACCGCGTGAATGCTGACCGAGGAATCGAGCTTGCCGCGATTACACGCGGTTTCGCAGGGGTGGTAGCAGACCCGGCCGTGGATGCCCGGCATCGGGTTATTTTCAGTCAAACTCTGCCAGGCTTCCTTGAAACGACCGGCTTGCGCGTGAGCCAGCCAAGCCTGGATATTCTCGCCTGCCGGGCAGGCGTTGTTGCAAGTCGGCAGCAAATCCACATAGAGCGGACGCTGGATGCGCTGCGGGCCGACGTTACGCTTTTCGTGCGTCAGATCCAGCGGGCGCGTCATATTGATGGGCTTGTCAGTCATCATGCTTCTCTTTGTTGATCGTCTGGTGGTGAGAAAATCTTCCATCCCGGTGATCGAGACGAGTTGGAGAACTTTCGGCCATCCCCTCGAAGCTAACGGTCCGAGATGACGGCGTTCTACAGGGGCGTTCTAAGCCGGTGCGGCTGCGGGAGCGATCTAATGACGATCAGAACGCCGACCAGCAGCACTTGTTCAGTTAAAGTTAGAACATTTTGGCGGTAAGTGAAGAAAGACCGCTTGCAGGGGTGGTCAGTAATCGCCAATCTAAAACACTCTGCCCGACGTGGGCAACCTCGATATGCAAATCAACCGAAGGCCAATCTCCCCATGAAAGCCGTTAGCCTTACAAAACTGGGTGGTCCTGAGCAGTTAACCCTGATCGAAACCCCGACGCCAGAACCGCAAGCCGGACAGGTTCGCGTCAAGCTCCACGCCGCAGCGCTCAACCGGCGCGATGTCTGGATTACACTTGGCCAATATCCTGGCATTCGGTTGCCCTGCTCTATGGGATCCGATGGCGCTGGCACGATTGATCAAGTTGGGCCGGATGTGCCAACGGAATTGCTGGGCCGAGAAGTGGTGATCTACCCAGCCTATGACTGGGGTGCGAATCCGCGCTTTCCCAATCCCGGTTTTCGCGTTCTGGGGATGCCAGATCCCGGCACATTCGCTGAATTTATTTGTGTGCCCGCCAGTCACGTTTTTCCCAAACCTGATTTCCTGAACTGGGAACAAGCCGCCGCTCTTCCGTTGGCCGGTTTGACCGCTTGGCGGGCGCTGATGACGCAAGCGGCGGCCCAGCCCGGTGAAACGGTACTGGTCACCGGTATTGGCGGCGGAGTGGCGACTTTCGCTATGAAATGGGCCATTGGGCTTGGCGCTCGCACCTTCGTCACTAGCGGGAGCGCTGATAAGCTCGAACAAGCCTGTCGGCTCGGCGCAGTGGGCGGCATCGACTATCACACCGAAAACTGGTCCAAGCAGTTAGCGGAAATCACCGGTGGGGTCGATGTCATCATCGATGGTACCGGCGGCGATAATTTCCCAGGCTGCCTTGCCCTGCTGAAACCAGGCGGCCGATTGGTGGTTTACGGTGCTACTTCCGGCAGCCCATCGGCTGGACTGGATATGGTTCGGCTTTTTTTCCGGCAAACTCGCATTATCGGTTCGACCATGGGTTCGCCCGATGAATTCGCAGCGATGCTGGATTTCGTGGTGAAACATCACATTGAGCCGGTGATTGATCAGGTTTTTCCGTTCGATCAGGTGGTTGCTGCCCATCAGCGTATGTTGACCGCGCAACATCTGGGAAAAATCGTTTTGCGCTACTGCTGAGCCGCAACCAGGGTTTCCCATTACCAAATACTGACAAGACCCGGTGTGGCGCGCAGTTTCTCGTCAGCCGTAATGAGAGGTGCCCGATGGTGCAGCGCAGTCGCGGCTATCAGACGGTCCGCCGGGTCTGTGTGTGCGACAACGCCGCTCTCAGCCAGTGCGGCGATGGCGGGCGTTAACGCCACTACGGTCAACCCCAGCGCACAGATGATATCGTCCATATAACGGACCGGCGTCTGGCGCGGCGGGAGAACTAGCCGGTTTTTGCGAAACAGCAGGGCAATTTCCCAAAAGCTGATCCCGCAACAGGCCAAATCACCCTGGGCGCTACCGGCTTCCATTGCTTCACGGGCAAGCCCACTAAGCCGCTCTCTTTGATCAGCCCAGAACAGCAGCACGTGCGTGTCACAGATGGTCAGCATCGCCGGTCCACTCGTCGTCCAGCGGCGCGAGGATGTCACCAACGATGACCGTACCCCGCAATGCCTCCAGCCGTGCCCGTGCAGCCTCGCGCTCGCTTTCATGCCGGTCGGGCACGATGTGGGCGATGGTTTTGCCGTGCAAGGTCACAGCGATTTCCGCACCTTGCTGGACCTGTTTCAGATAGTCCGGTAAGCGCTGACGCAGTTCGGTTACGTTGACAGAAGACATCGACAAACTCCAGTGGAATGTACAGAGATTATGTACATAATAGCAGAGCTTCCGGCCGCTATCTGCAATGTGGAGTCGTAGTTGTTGATCTGGCAATCGCGGGTCTTGGTGTAACCGAAACGTCGGGCGGTGCACCGTAGTTGACTTACACCTTCTGAAGGGCGCTGAAGTCACGCACGTACATGATTTGCCACGCCGGTCAGGCATTGTCTTTCACCGAAACGCTTGACAGCGCCGCTGCCACCGTCCGCAGGCGGGAAAATTTTAGAGCATCCGGCAGTTGACGAAACCACTAGAAATTTTCACCGGCTAGGGTAAAATCTGCCCCTAAGTCGTTATTTGAAACATTGTTTCAAAAATATTTTTGACGCAGTGCAGCAAAATCCTTTATACTGCATTGCAGCACTCAAGATGAGTGGTGTGTTTTATCCTCCTTTGGTGGTTGTTTGCCGGAGCTGAAAATGCTCCGGCTTTTTTTATTGCAACGCAAAATAACTTGACGCAACGCAACAAAATTGCGTAATCTTACCGCCGACATCGCAAGATGTCGTTCTTCTCCACACCTTCCTTTGGTGGTTATTTGCCGGGGCAATGCGTCCCGGCTTTTTTTTGCGATTTCTCCTGCATTCAACATGGCGTCACCGCAGATTCAACGCTTCGCTTCCATCAGCAAACCACTGATTTTCACTACGGCCCTGCTACCGCTCGCCTGGTTGGGCTGGCGAGTCTGGCAAGATGAATTAGGCAGCAATCCCGTCGAAACCCTTAGCCATGTTACCGGTGACTGGACGCTACGCTTTTTGCTGCTTACCTTGGCGATCACCCCGCTACGACGTCTAAGCGGTTGGCAGTGGCCGCTGAAAGTACGGCGAATGCTGGGGCTTTTCGCGTTTTTCTATGCCTGCCTTCACCTCAGTGTGTATTTGATTTTCGACCAGTTTTTCGATTGGGCAGCTATTTTAGAAGATGTCGCCAAACGGCCTTATATCACGGTCGGTTTCGCCGCCTGGGTGCTATTGATCCCATTAGCTGTCACCTCCACCAACGGAATGATGCGACGGTTAGGACGGCGCTGGCAGCGACTGCATCGGCTGGTTTATTTGATAGGCTTACTAGGCGTACTGCATTATCTGTGGCTGGTCAAAACCGATCTTCGCGAGCCGCTGCTTTATGCAGGACTTCTGGTTTTCTTATTGGGCTATCGGCTGTGGTGGTGGCGCACTCACTCAGCGACGCTGAGGCGCTCCACCCGCTGAAATCCGCGCGGTAACGGCTTACCCCGTCGTCCCCGCTCACCGGCATAGGCTTCCAGGTCGGTCCGCTTCAGCTTCAACTCCCGCTTACCAGCGACCAATACAACACCCTTATCAGGCGACACCAGCGCCAGCGCGATTACCTTCTCCTCGTCTGGCAAATCGATGATTTTATTGCCCTTACCTTTGGTCAGGCGCGGCAACTCGTTGACTGGAAAGAGCAAAAACCGACCGCCGCTGCTGACCGCCGCCAGGCGTTCCGCTTCAGGATTAACAACAGGCAGCGGCGGTAGAATAGACGCACCCTCTGGAACCGTCAGCACCCACTTACCGGCCTTATTGCGGCTGAGCAAGTCATCGAATGTACAGATAAACCCATAGCCCGCATCAGTCGCCAACAGATAAAGCGCTTCAGGGCCAGCCAACAACACACGGATAAACCGCGCGCCATCAGGCGGACTAAGCTTACCGGTCAGAGGCTCGCCATAACCACGCGCCGAGGCTAAACCGGCGACCGGCAACGTGTACGTACGGCCGGTGCTATCCAGAAAAACGGCTGACTGGTTACCGCGGCCTTGCGCCTGATCAAGGAAACCGTCGCCGGCTTTGTAGCTTAAAGCCGTAGCGTCGATCTCCCGACCTTTGGCCGCGCGCACCCAGCCCTTTTGCGATAGCACCACGACAGTCGGCTCGCTCGGCACCAAACTGGCTTCGTCTAATGCTTGCGCCGCCCGCCGCTCAACCAAGGGACAACGGCGCGGATCGGCAAACCGCTTGGCGCCTTCCTGGATTTCCTTGCGGATCAGCGTCTTTAAACGTTTTTCCGAGCCAAGCAACACCTGTAAACGCTCTTGTTCAGCGCGTAAGTCGTCCTGCTCGCCGCGTAGTTTCATTTCCTCCAGCCGAGCCAAATGGCGCAGCTTGGTTTCCAAAATCGCCTCGGCCTGAACATCAGAAAGTGCGAAACGAGCCATTAAGACCGGCTTGGGTTTATCCTCGCTGCGCAGAATGCGGATCACTTCGTCCAGGTTGAGATAGGCGATCAGCAAACCATCAAGAATATGCAAGCGCTGATCGACCTGGCCGAGCCGGTGTTCCAACCGACGCCGGACGGTAGCCACCCGATAGCGCAGCCACTCTTCCAGAATTTGCTTAAGATTCTTAACCTGAGGTCGCCCGTCAAGGCCGATCATGTTGAGATTGACCCGATAACTTTTTTCCAGATCGGTCGTGGCGAACAGATGATCCATCAACAGATCGCTATCAACCCGATTCGAGCGTAACGCCAACACCAGCCGCGTCGGGTTTTCGTGATCAGACTCGTCGCGTAAATCATCGACCATCAACAATTTTTTATCACGCATCTGCGCGGCGATCTGCTCCATGATCCGCGCGCCAGAGACTTGATGCGGCAAGGCGGTAATGACGATAGCGTCGCCACTTTCCCGCTCGAAGCGCGCACGCATGCGCACCCCACCGTTACCGGTCTGATAAAGCTTTCGCAGCTCTTCACGCGGTGTGATGATTTCGGCACCGCCAGGAAAATCGGGAGCGGGTATTAGCTCGCACAAGGTGTCCAGGGTGGTGTCCGGCTGGTCGAGCAACTGCACGCAAGCCGCTGAAATCTCACCCAGATTATGCGGCGGAATATCAGTCGCCATGCCGACAGCGATACCGGTGGCACCATTGAGCAGAACGTGCGGCAAGCGAGCTGGCAATAACACCGGCTCATCCAGCGTGCCATCGAAATTGGGCGTCCATTCCACCGTGCCCTGGCCCAATTCGGAGAGTAGGACTTGCGCGAAAGCCGACAGGCGGGCTTCGGTATAGCGCATGGCCGCGAAAGACTTGGGATCATCCGGCGACCCCCAGTTGCCCTGACCATCGACCAGCGGATACCGATAGGAAAACGGCTGGGCCATCAGCACCATGGCCTCGTAGCAGGCCGAATCGCCATGCGGATGGTATTTGCCCAGCACATCGCCGACAGTACGGGCCGATTTCTTGTGCTTGGAACTGGCGGATAAACCCAGCTCGGACATCGCGTAAATAATCCGGCGCTGCACTGGTTTAAGCCCGTCGCCGATATGCGGTAGCGCACGGTCGAGAATGACGTACATGGAATAATCCAGATACGCTTTCTCGGTAAACGTTTTCAAAGGGACGCGCTCGGCGCCGTCCGTGCTGATGAATAAATGAGAGGATTCAGCCATGATCAGGACAGGAAACGGTTAAAGTCGGGCGATCAATTCGTTTTGAATGATCACCCATGCGGGTCAGTAAACGACCAGGATCGCAACGAACGAAGGCTGTTGAGTTGAAGCGTTGAAATAACCAGCGGAAGCTGCCTATGCGCCTTCCTGGAGCAGCGCCGTTTGCAGACTCTGCTGCAACCCTGGTTGTCCGCGCCAATAACCATCGCAAGCGCCCAGGGGTAAGGCGGCATTCAAGCGCGACGCTTCGGCAACAGGATCGCCCTCCCCGCTCACGCAAGCGGCGAAGGCTGCTATCACAGTTTCCGTGCCCTCAGGCTGCGGGCTGATGCGGAGTATATCCACCTTCAGTTCCCGCAATTCGGCGATTTCCGGTAACAAGTTGCAGGTTTGGGCGGATTGGGTCTGGATGCCATTAAGCGCCAGAAACGTCTGGCCTTCGCGGGTGCTGAGCGCTAATCCTTCCGGATAATCAAGACAACGATACTGGCAGTCGTCTTTGGGCAGATTGTGATGCCGGGCGGTGAAACAGCGGGCGGAGTAAGCGAGCGGCATCCGACCATAAACGAAGACTTCGGTCTCCACGTTCGCCGGTCGTCCGGCCTGAATAGCCGCTAATGTCTGGCGCGACAGTTCCACCGGCATAACCCAGCGTTTCGCTCCCAGACTTGCTAAAAATTGCAATGTTCGGTCACTATAGACATTGATGCCAGTCCCCAGCACGAACGGCACTTTTTGCGCGGACAGTAACCGCACCGCGCCCATATCGTTGGCTTCCACCGTAAATCGCCCGTTTTCGCACAAGCGGCGCAAGGTCTTCAGTTCCGATTCTGCTTCCAGCAAGGCCATCGTGGACAGTACCACTTCCTTGCCGGTCTTGCTCAGCCAGTCGGCCAGCTCCAACCAGTCGCCAGTCTTCATGGCATGGCGCTTGGAGCAGACCGTTTCACCGAGATAAATAATATCGACCGGGGTAGCACTGATCCGCTCATAAAAATCCAGCAGCTTTTCCTTCGGCCAGTAATACAGCACAGGTCCCAGCGCCAGTTTCGGTCGAGCTTCAGTCACGCGGGCGGCCTCATTGCCAGGTCCGGTGGTAGGCACCCAGGGTGGTCTGATGCCCTTCTGAGACCTTGCCCAGTTCATGCAGCCATTCTGGTTTGGGAGTGTAGGCGGCAGGATTGCGGTGACAGGCGTCGATGGCCGCGCGCCAGACTTGGGTTACCTGCGCCACATAGGCCGGGCTGCGCTGGCGACCTTCGATCTTGATCGCGGCAATGCCCATCTGGTGCAGTTCCGGCAATAATTCCAGCGTATTCAAACTGGTCGGCTCCTCAATGGCGTAATAAGTCTGATCAGCCACCTCAAAGCGACCTTTGCACAAGGTGGGGTAACCCGCCGGTTCGCTGGGTTCGTAGCGGTCGATTAACAAGCCGCCGAGCCGGGTTTCCAGCCCGCGCGGCGTTTCTTCCCAGCGCACTGCTTTCGCTGGTGAACACACGCCGCACATGTTCGGCGACTCGCCGGTGACATAGGATGAGAGCAGGCAGCGGCCTTCCACCATGATGCACAAGCCACCGAAGCCGAACACTTCGAGATCGACCGGGCTGTTGTCCAGCACATGCCGAACTTGCGGTAGCGACAGCACACGCGGCAGCACGACCCGCCGGATGCCGAAATGCTCATGATAAAAGCGAATGGCTTCGTAGTTGGTCGCGGAGCCTTGCACTGATAGATGGAGCGGCAGTTGCGGATGGGTGCGCTGGGCATAGTCCAGTACGCTGATATCGGCGGCGATGATGGCATCGACGCCCAGTTCCGCCGCTTGATCGACCGCCCGTTTCCAGCGTTCCCAACCGGTCGGTTGCGGGAAGGTATTCAGAGCGACAAACACCCGCCGCTGCCTGGCGTGCGCATATTGGATGCCCTGCGCCGCCGTTTTGGCATCGAAATTTAAGCCAGGGAAATGGCGGGCGTTGGTGTCGTCCCGGAAGCCGATATAAACCGAATCCGCCCCCTGATCGACAGCCGTTTTCAATGAGGGCAGATTGCCAGCGGGACAGACTAGCTCAAGTGGCTTTAATGAAGACATGGCTTTAGAAGAAGTCATTGAGATTTGATCAAGGATTTCAGGCATCTCTGATTGAGAGTCTTACTCAGTCATAAGGCATTCAAAGCCTGCTTGGGAAAAATGCCGGTCAAACGTGAGCGCTCGATTGACTTTTCTATCGCGCATCAGCACAAAGGTAACACAATCCACCAATCCCCAACTTTTATCCTGGTGTTGCTTATAAAGCGCAAAAGCTCTCCCAAACAAATCCGGCGTCATGCTGATCACTTCAATTTCTACAGCGGTTGTCAATCGCTCAATGACTTCGACAGCTTCCCGTTTGTAGTTGCGTGCCAAGGCATTACCAACCTCTAGCAACACAGCCTCGGTTGTCAATAACGGCCATCCATCATAGCGTTCGGCCAAGTTGAGAGCTTGCCGGTGATATTGATCGCGATGATTGATCAAGGCGATGACGAATAAAGTATCGACAAACAGACGTTCTGTCATACCTTCTCGCCGCTAAGATACCGATCAATATTTTTGGCAAAATCCTCCGGTCCCTCAATCTGGATCTGGCTTAACCGAGACATCAGGCTATTTTTCTGAACGTGTTGACGTGATTGATTAAACCTTTTCACCAACTCGTAAAACACCTCTAAATCGTTCGGATGCAAACGATCTATTTGCTCTACGAGCAACTCTTTGGTTATTGGCATGATGACCTCTCCAGGGCGATCAAAAGCAGGATAGTCAGAATTCCTTATTTGCGAGCAATCGCCCGATAACCGATATCAGTCCGGTAATACACTCCGTCCCAATTTACTTGTCTGGCCAGGTTGTAAGCGCGGCTTTGCGCTTCAGCGACTGTAGTCCCCAGCGCCGTTGCGCACAGCACCCGACCACCAGCGGTTACGATCTCGCCACTTTTCGTCTCTGCCGTTCCGGCATGAAACAGCCTGGCGTCATTATCCTGTGCGTCGTCGTGCGGCAATCCACTGATCACATCGCCCTGGCGATACGCACCCGGATAGCCACCAGCAACCATCACTACGCCCAACGCCGAGCGAGAATCCCAGTTGATTTCGACCTGATCAAGCCTGCTCTCCAGCGCTGCCTCGCATAAATCCACCAAATCCGAGCGCAAGCGCATGATCAGCGGCTGGGTTTCGGGATCGCCTAGACGGCAGTTGTATTCCAGCACTTTGGGGCCGTCGGCGGTCATCATCAAACCGGCGTAGAGAAACCCGACATAACGCTGGCCTTCCGCCGCCATACCACGCACCGTCGGTTCGATCACCTCCGCCATAATCCGGTCATGCAATTCCGGCGTCACCACCGGTGCGGGCGAATACGCGCCCATGCCGCCGGTGTTGGGGCCACGGTCGCCGTTGTCACGAGCTTTGTGATCCTGCGAGGAGGCAAAAGGCAGGATATGCTCGCCATCGGTCATCACGATGAAGCTGGCTTCCTCGCCGTATAGAAATTCCTCCACCACCACCCGCCGACCAGCATCACCAAATTCTGCGCCGCTCAACATACCCTGCACAGCGGTGATGGCTTCTTCCTCACTCTGTGCCAGAATCACGCCCTTACCGGCAGCCAGACCATCGGCCTTGACCACTAGCGGCGCACCCAGCTCCCGAATGAACGCGGCTGCGGCGTCGGGATCGGTAAAGCTTTGATAGCGAGCGGTGGGAATGTGATGGCGGGCCAGAAAATCCTTAGTGAACGTTTTGGAGCCTTCCAGTTGTGCCGCTGCCTGGCTTGGCCCGAAACAGCGCAACCCGGCGTTCTTGAATAAATCGGTGATGCCCAGCACCAGCGGCACTTCCGGCCCGATCAGGGTGAGATCGACCGCGTGACCTTGCGCGAATTTCAGCAATTCCGGCAAATCGTCGGCACTGATGCGCAGATTAGTGACTTTCGGTTCGCGAGCGGTTCCCGCATTACCCGGCGCGACATAGACATTGCGGACACGGCTGGATTGCGCCACCTTCCAGGCCAGCGCATGTTCGCGGCCACCCCCGCCAACGATCAAAACATTCATAAAAAACCCTCACTCCCGGCCCCGCCTCTAGAGGACGAGGGAACTCGGTTAATGGCGAAAATGCCGCATTCCGGTCAAGACCATGGTCATGCCATGCTCGTCAGCGGCTTCAATCACTTCCTTATCGCGCATCGAGCCACCCGGCTGAATCACGGCGGTAATGCCGTATTCGGCAGCCAGATCAATGCCATCGCGGAAGGGGAAAAATGCGTCTGAACCCATCGCCGCACCTTGTAGCGTCAGCTTTTCTTCAGCGGCTTTCATGGCAGCGATCCGCGCTGAGAACACCCGGCTCATCTGCCCGGCCCCAACGCCCAGAATCATGCCGTCTTTTCCATAGACGATGGCATTGGATTTGACGAATTTCACCACCTGCCAGACGAATTGCAAATCGATCAATTCCTGCTCGCTGGGCTGGCGCCTGGTCACGACTTTCAAATCAGCCCGCGATACCTGGCCTAAATCCCGATCCTGTACCAGCAACCCACCGGTGACCCGCTTGTAATCCCAGCCCGGTGCCCGTTCCGCACCCCAGTTGCCACAGGCCAGCACCCGCACATTCTGCTTGCTGGCGGTCGCTGCCAGCGCTTCCGGCGTCACTTCCGGGGCGATGATGACCTCGACAAATTGCCGATCCACGATGGCCTTGGCGGTTGCGCCGTCCAGCGGTCGGTTGAAGGCGATAATCCCGCCAAACGCTGAGGTCGGATCGGCTTTATAGGCCCGATCATAAGCATCGAGAATGTGGGTGCTGATTGCGACACCGCAGGGGTTGGCGTGCTTGACGATGACGCAAGCCGGAGCGCTGAAACTCTTGACGCACTCCAGGGCGGCGTCGGTATCGGCGACGTTGTTATAGGACAGTTCCTTGCCCTGAAGTTGTTTGGCCGTGGCGATACAGGCTTCCGCCGGTTGCGGTTCGACGTAGAACGCCGCGCCCTGATGCGGATTCTCGCCGTACCGCATCTCCTGGGCTTTACGAAACTGTGCGGTATAGGTGCGCGGGAACGGGTCGCGCGGGCCTTCGGTTTTAATCGAACCGAGATAATTGGCAATCGCGCCATCGTACCGACCGGTATGCTCGAAGACCTTGACCGCCAGATCAAAGCGGGTGGCAGCGCTCACTGCACCGTTGTTCGCCTGCATCTCGGCCAGCACCCGCTGATAATCGTCAGCGTCGGTGATCACGGTGACCGCTGCATGATTCTTGGCCGCCGCTCGCAGCATCGCCGGACCACCAATATCAATATTTTCAATCGCATCAGCCAATGCGCAATTCGGCTTGGCCACCGTGGCTTCAAAGGGATAGAGATTGACCACTAGCAGGTCAATCGGCGGAATGGCGTGTTCGGCCATCTTCGCGTCATCTTCACCCCGCCGCCCCAACAACCCACCGTGGATTTTGGGATGCAGGGTTTTAAGCCGTCCGTCCATCATTTCGGGAAAGCCGGTGTAATCGGCGACTTCAATGACCGGAACGCCGCTACTCGCCAGCAATTTGGCGGTGCCGCCGGTAGAGAGAATTTCGACGCCGCGTTCGACCAGGGCGCGGGCAAAATCGACGATGCCGGTTTTATCGGAAACGCTCATCAAGGCGCGGCGGATGGGCAAGTCAACAGTTGGATTCATGCGGGGTTCCATGAGTTGGAGAGATAAGTTAACTGTACGTAATGGCTAGGATTTATCAGTTTGGAGGCTGGCAACCACAAAATGCGGGGACAACTCAAATTTTTTTATCTGATCGGACAGCTGAACGTGATCGTATGCTGAACCCATACGATCCATCTCAGCTGCGCATGAAGTGAGGAATTCAGCCATTTGGCGCAACTCGTCAGATGTTGCGCAAAGAACTGCCTCTGAAAGTGACAATGGACTTATATCTCCTTTTTCTGCGTAACCGTAGAGCTTCACCTATCGTTTCGATCCATAGCAATCCTGAGAGTGACCGCATCACGTTACAGGATCCCAAACAATATAGCCTTCAGGAAACATCTACCGGCACCGGCCCGAAATACATATCGTAAAACCGATCTTTATCAGGGTCGTATTGCATCAGCTCGCCATTTTCCAAATCGTAATACCAGCCATAAAGATTTAGGGCACCACTCTCAACCCGCTGGCGAATAAACGGAAAAGTCATCAGATTCGTCAGCGACGCGCGTACCCCGGCCCGCTCGCAGGCCCGCTGTTTGAATTCACGACTGGCGTCAGGCCAGCGCCGTAGCACCTCATCACGGGCGGGCGCGGCAATCTGCACCCAAGGCGCGATATAGCCTTCGCCTTCATTATTCGTTCCATAGCCTTCCAACAGCGCATTAATCCCGCCGCAACGCGAATGACCCAGGACAATGATGTTGCTGACCTCGACATTGCACACCGCATACTCAATCGCCGCACTGGTGCCGTGGTAGCGACCACCGGTTTCATAGGGAGGCACCAAGTTAGCGACATTGCGCACAACAAACATACTGCCGGGAGCAGCATCCATCAAAATGGCGGGATCCACTCTGGAATCAATACAACCCACGAGCAGGGTATGCGGTTTTTGCCCCTTCATTGCCAGATGATTATAAATCTCCCGATTCGGTTCAAAATGCTTCACCCGAAAACGGTGGAAGCCTTGCAATAATTCGTTGATGGTGGTCATGGCACCTTCGCCTGCTAGTTTTTGGTCAACGTTGCATTATACCCTGTCGCTCTTGATCCTTCTCCTGGAGAGAACCCATGCAGTGCGCCATTTATAAAAGTGCAAAGAAACAGGATACCTACCTCTACCTGGCTACCAAAGATGATTTCACCTGCGTGCCCGAAAACTTGCGGAAACTGATCGGGGAGCCGGTTCACGTCATGGATTTAGAACTATCGCCGGAACGTAAACTGGCGCAGGAGGATACCGTGGAAGTCTTGCAAAATCTTCGGGAACGCGGCTGGCATCTACAGATGCCACGCCAGGAAGACTGGCCGGATTTCAAGTCTTACCCCAAGCACTAAACGCTACAGAGATACCGTGTATGTTCTCCGAACGCATCGACCGCCTGACCAGTTCGCTGATTCGTGAACTGCTCGCCCTCACCCAAAAACCGGACATCATCTCCTTCGCCGGTGGTTTACCCGCGCGCGAGGCGATGCCTTTACTGGATTTAACCGAGCTACCCCCTGATCTTAGTCAGTACGGCACGACCGACGGCGAGCCGGAACTGCGTATCGCTATCGCTGCGCAGCTCACCGGCCTTGGCCTGCGTTGCAAACCGGAACAGGTCCTGGTTACGACCGGCTCGCAGCAAGGCATTGATCTGGCGTCCAAGCTCTACATTGATCCCGGTACGCCAGTGGCAGTGGAAGCGCCGAGCTATCTGGCAGCGTTGCAATCGTTTCGACTGTTTGGTGCCCGCTTTGAGGAGTTACCGCTAGCCGCCACTGGCATTGACCCCGATCAATTACGTCATGTAATCCAGCGTCAACGTCCGGCGTTCGTTTATTTGATTCCCACCTTTCAAAATCCGGCCGGGGTTTGTTACGACGAAAGTACCCGCGCGGCAGTCGCCGCGATTTTGTACGAGACCGGTACACCGTTACTGGAAGACGAACCTTACCGAGAATTGGTCTACGAAACCGTCGACCGCACGCCGTTATGCGCGCGCTTTGGCGAAAAAGACACCTGGATGTATATGGGCACCTTCTCTAAAACCGGTATCCCTGGGCTGCGGGTCGGCTATATCGCTGCTTCCGAAAATGTCCATCCGTATCTAGTGCGGCTAAAACAATCCACCGACTTGCACACCAACCGCATTGGTCAGTGGTGGTGTGCTCGCTTATTAAATTCCGCTGATTATCCAAGCCATTTGGAACGGTTGCGAGAATTTTACCGCGAGCGGCGCAACGCCATGCAGGCGGCGCTGGCTCACCACTTAGGCGATCTGGCGGAATGGGTCACACCGAGCGGTGGCTTGTTCTTCTGGGTGCGTCTCAAAGGCGGCGGCGATACCCGTGCGCTACTGGTGCGCTCGTTGGAGCGCAAGGTAGCGTTCATGCCCGGTGAGGCCTTTTTTGCCAGCACGAATGCCCAACATGGCGCTTTCATGCGATTGAACTTTAGTCATGCCACCCCTGAGCAACTGGAACGCGGACTGTCCGTGTTGGCGGAGGTGATCCGAGAAGAGCGAGGAAAAAGCAAGGCGGAGACTAGTGCGGGGGTGGTAGCGATTTAGGGCGAAAAGTTCACCTCATCGCTTCATTTTAGCAGGGGAATGACGCAAAACCCTGAATAAAACCGCGAATTTCTCCCGCCAGCTCAGGCGTTCGTCTGATAACGCCTCAAGAAAATCGGATAGCGATTTCGATTTGGTGACCGCATAGATAACTAACAACACACTCGGCGTTAAGACCCCAATGAGAATCAGACCCTTTAACCAAATAGGATTATCGGTCTCATCGAAAATGTTCATCCCCAGAAAACCGGTCGCAACGGTGGCGATGAGTCCTAGTGTCGTTACGACCGTCAAGCGCACGACAGTATTTGCCTGACGTCTTAGGCCGTCGCTATCCAGATAATTATTCATCTCCTTTACCGCCGCGCTGACATCCTGATAGATTCGGTCAGTCTCCAAATGGTTAGTTAGCATTCGGAACAAATCGCGCGCTTGCGCCTGATTAGAGACTTCATGGAACCAATAGCGATGCGTGAATCGCAGAAAGGTTTCCATGATCCGGCGGATTTCACGCTTGAATGCTTTTACCGAGTCCATATCCCGGATATCAAGCCTGCTAATCGCGATCACCAGCCACTCTGAGAACAGCATCAGGCTGGCCTTGTGAAAATGGGCGATTAGATTGACCAGAAAATATTGGTGGCGGAACTGTCCTAGTAGCCCGGTATTCGGATCAGCAAAAAAGCGCTGACTCGCCTTGCCGATAACCACGAATGAATGTCCACAGCAAAGATAGCGGCTGCTTAATTCGTTATTCGATGGATCCCAGAACTTATCATAGCAATAGTCACGCTCAAAATGCACCAGCTCTGCTTCTGAATAGGGCAAGACATTAGAAGGACCGGCTTTAGTAATCAGCGCCAATCGGGCAAAGTCACCGCGCGTTAATATCTCAGGCTCATTAAAACTGAGATAAGCCAGTAGCGGCATTCGATGATATTCAATCTGCCGATAACGGATAATCCCTTCCTGATCAGAGTGATAGAGAGCCATTGGCTGTAACAAAAATTCCCAATGAGCAGAAATCGTTGGGGAGCGGTGTTGGCAAACAAAGTGCAAATATTTAGCGCGATCCTGATAGTCTGAGACAGCTAGTATTTCACCATCAGCGGCTAGCCATTCGACTCGGTAGGGGCATTGGCCGCCTTGGCCGTTGGCTTCCCAAAATCCTGGATAAGTTCGCCCTACTTTAAAGAGCACGTCTTCCGCTAATAACAACGGAATATCGTTGGTGTAGAATTCGACTGCTAAAATAACGATATCCAGATCATAAAAGAAATGCAGGTCAGCATGAGCGACCTGAAATAGCAATGCTGGAGTCTGTTCATCCAGCACAACGCGCATTCTGGCTATGTCACGACGCCGAAAAACCCGGATAGGCGATTTGCCATAACCGGCTTGACCCGCCTGATGAGCACCTTCCCCATATAAAAAGCGCTGTACATAAGGGAGAAAGGTGATGAATTCCTTGTAGTGGCGTTCCTGAAAATCATCAGGATCGCCAAATTCGTCATCGACTTCTCGCCATGGGCACGCATCGCCAAGCACTTCCAGTAATTCCCAATACTTTGAAATATGTGGCTCCGCACCATGGGCATGCATTAACTGCAAGGGCCACAGCAGGATTTGCCGGAAATGGCGAACCATAGGCGATGAAGTTGGCACCGTTTCACTCACCGGGTGCAGCTCTTAGCGATTCCCTTTAAACAGGGCGTGGGTCAGCATCGCTGCCATCGCAATCATGGCAAAGCCAAGTACCCAAAAGATATCAATCGCTGAGCCTGATGCATATTGTTTGGTAAAAACCAAATAAGTATATGCTTGATCGCCAATAAAATAGAGAACCAGTCCTACCACGATAAACCATGCCGCCCCAGACACCGCACCACCCGACAATCCAGAGGCAACCAGTACAACTGTCATCAGCAGAATAGGGTCAAAAAACATATAACAGGCTGAAACTAAAGGTAGAACTAAACCCTCGCTAAATAGCCCTGCCCAATTGGCCGTTACTGAAATATACAAACCCCCAATAAAAAAGATGACCGCAAGTATCTTTCCCCAAAGCGGAGCAACAACGCCCAGGTTTCTCTTAAATAAGAGCAAAGCAGTCACAGCAAAAGGGATTAGCGCAAGATAGCCAATATCCGAATAATATGGAAAAGGCGTTTCCTGGCCATCATTGAGCCATGGGTAGGTGCTAAACACCACAGCCCCAATTCCCCAGGCGAGTAAGCCGGTGCCAAGTAGTCCCCAGACTCTGCGCATGGGATTGGCATTGGGGAGACTGAGTGCAGTTCGATAACAAACTAAAGCGCTTAACAGCGCGGAAACGACTTGCAAGATGTTTGAATAATAGAGCCGAAATAGTGGATCAATATCCAAACCTAGAAAAACCAAGATCATTAAACCAGCCATGATCCAGATAATTATCATAATCAAAGAGGTGAACGACATTGGCCTTCCTTAATTAAATTTGAGTTATTCAAAACTGTAAATAATTGCATTACTACACCTTAAGCTTTTCATATAATGGCTTGAACAATTTCTCAACCTGATCCTTGCTTAACATAAGCTGAGCTTTCAACTTGCACTGTTCCAGAAACCCTTCTGGATTTTGATCTATCAAGTAAATACTCGCAATTCTGTCAATTTCCTTCATTATCCCAGGCCCATAGATTTTCTTGAGAATCTCTTCAACATCCTTACGGATATCGGCCGTCCTTATTGGGTCACCGGCAGAGATCAGTTTATTTTTCAAATTCCATAGAACACTCATAATGGCCGGAGCATCTGGAGATTTTTCATTATCTTTGACTCCAGGGTGCGGTACAAAGATGATATTCTCAATATTTAGCGATAGGATATCCTCTAAAGCCAAGCCACCGGTCTTATGCAAGAACGTAATAGTACTAATCTCTCCGTTTCCAACGATAATCGTGCCAATATGCCTTGCGTTATTTTCCTTGATATAAACATATACCTTACCGGATTTTTCATCTTTTTTTATAGACAACAGGATATCAAAAAGCTGCTGAGCGGACATGATGAGTGATACCTTTTCGTGTAAATTTCCAAAATGACATAGCCTATTGGAAAATCACTCATGCAAAAAAATCGCAGCGATTAATAAGCCACAAGCCAAATTGGATTTGCTTTCTTGGAATAGCCATTTAGGTTCCATCGTAAAGCCGGATCGTCGAGCAACCCGACTTTACCGTCCAATCATGCCGCGCCGTTTAGATTATGCTTCCACAATCGGAATCTTACCGATCCTGGCCTGCCATTCTTTCGGCCCCGTCTTATGGACGCTGGAACCTTTTGCATCAACAGCAACCGTCACCGGCATGTCTTTAACCTCAAACTCATAAATCGCTTCCATGCCCAAGTCTTCAAAAGCCAATACCTTGGCGGCCTTGATTGCTTTGGACACCAGGTAAGCGGCACCGCCGACCGCCATCAGATAAACCGCCTGGTTATCCTTGATCGCGTCAATAGCAACCTGACCACGCTCCGATTTACCGACCATTCCCAACAAACCGGTTTGTTCCAGCATCTGCCGGGTGAATTTATCCATCCGCGTCGCCGTAGTAGGACCGGCTGGGCCCACTACCTCATCCCGCACCGGATCGACCGGACCGACGTAATAAATAAAGCGATCAGTGAAATCGACCGGCAGCTTTTGGCCCGCGTTCAGCATATCAGTCATGCGCTTATGGGCGGCATCGCGGCCTGTCAATAGCTTACCGTTTAGCAACAAGACCTCCCCCGGTTTCCAGCCAGCTACCTGCTCGCGTGTGACTGTCGCCAGATCAATGCGACGGGCATTGCTAGGAGCGTAGGTCAGTTTTGGCCAGTCGTCCAGGCTCGGTGGTTCCAGTTTGGCCGGGCCGCTGCCGTCCAGATGGAAATGAACGTGACGGGTGGCGGCGCAGTTTGGCACCATGGCAATCGGCAAATTTGCGGCGTGGGTCGGATAATCGAGTACCTTGACATCCAGTACCGTCGTTAAACCCCCCAGACCCTGTGCGCCGATGCCTAGCGCATTGACTTTCTCATACAATTCAATGCGCAATTCTTCAGCGCGATTTTTCGGACCACGGGCAATCAATTCCTGAATATCGACCGGGGCCATCAAGGATTCCTTAGCCAGCATGAAGGCTTTTTCCGGCGTACCGCCAATGCCGATGCCGAGAATGCCCGGTGGACACCAACCAGCACCCATCAGAGGCACCGTCTCTAGCACCCAATCCACCAAATCGTCGGATGGATTGAGCATGGCGAACTTGGATTTGGCCTCAGAGCCGCCGCCCTTGGCCGCGCAAATGACTTCGACGTGGTGGCCAGGGACGATTTCGTAATGCACCACGGCGGGGGTGTTGTCCTTGGAGTTTTGGCGCTTGCCGGCCGGATCACGCAGCACCGAGGCGCGTAACTTGTTGTCTGGGTTCAGATAAGCGCGGCGAACGCCCTCGTCAACCATGTCCTGCACCGACAGCTTGGCGTCCCAATGCACCTCCATGCCAACTTTGAGAAAGACCAAGGCGATGCCCGTATCCTGGCAAATCGGCCGGTGGCCTTCGGCGCACATCCGCGAATTAATCAGAATTTGGGCAATGGCGTCTTTAGCGGCTGGACTTTGTTCACGCTCGTAGGCTTGCGCCAGCGCCTTGATGTAATCAACCGGGTGGTAGTAGCTGATGTATTGAAAGGCATCAGCAATGCTTTGAATGAAGTCTTCTTGACGGATCGTGGTCATGGTATCTCCCGCAGGCGAGGAATCAGACGCAGTTTCGCGTCTGGCAATAAAGTCTGGCAATAATAGCGATAACGCGGGTCATTTTATCGCATTCCCGCTACTTAAGCGGCGCTACGCCAACCGTGATGAGCCAATGAATTGCTACACTTTAAAGATCGGCTTTCAAAATCACTTTGCTTTTTTTCCAGTGCCGAGGCCGAATTTCCAGATCCAACAACAAGGAACCGCCCCCCATGGCTGATGATTTCTATGAAAGCGCCCTGCGTTACCATCGCATGTTGCCCTACGGCAAAATCGAAGTTGCTCCGACCAAACCGCTCGCAACCCAACGTGATCTCGCGCTGGCCTATTCCCCTGGGGTCGCCGCCGCCTGCGAAGTGATTGTCGAGGACCCGCGCGAAGTATCCACTGTCACCGCGCGGGGCAATCTGGTCGCGGTCATTACCAATGGGACGGCGGTGCTGGGCCTAGGCGACATCGGCCCGCTCGCTGCCAAGCCGGTCATGGAAGGCAAAGGGGTTCTATTTAAAAAATTCGCGGGCGTTGATGTGTTTGATATCGAAATCAGCGAACGTGATCCCGACAAACTGGTAGAAATCATCGCCAGCCTGGAGCCAAGTTTCGGCGGTATCAATCTGGAAGATATCAAAGCGCCGGAATGTTTCTACATCGAGCGCCAGTTGCGCGAACGGATGAAGATTCCGGTTTTCCATGATGATCAGCATGGCACAGCGATCATCACGGCTGCTGCGGTTCTCAATGCCCTGTCGCTAGTCGGCAAGAAGATTGCTGAAGTCAAAGTAGTAACGTCCGGGGCCGGTGCTGCGGGCATCGCGTGCCTGGACTTATTGCTGGAACTGGGACTGAAGCGGGAAAACGTTATCGTCTGCGATAGCCGGGGCGTGATTTATCAAGGCCGTGGCAATCTCGATCCGGAAAAGGCCGCTTACGCCGCCGATACAGCGGCTCGCACCCTGGCTGATGCTACAGTTGGTGCGGATATTTTTCTGGGATTATCCAAGGCTGGCGTGCTCACTGGCGAAATGGTCAAGACCATGGCTATCAAACCGCTGATCTTGGCGCTGGCCAATCCAGTGCCGGAGATCATGCCCGAAGAAGCCAAAGCCGCCCGGCCCGATTCCATCATCGCTACCGGCCGCTCGGATTATCCCAATCAAGTCAATAACGTGCTGTGCTTCCCCTACATCTTTCGCGGTGCGCTGGATGTGGGAGCGACCACCATCAACAAGGCAATGCAATTAGCCTGTGTGCGAGCGCTGGCCGAGTTGGCTCACCAACCCCATTCCCAGGAAGAAACCGCCGCCTATGGCGATCAGCAAATTGGCTTTGGCCCGGAATATCTCATTCCGAAACCGTTTGAACCACGCCTCCTGCTGACCCTGCCGCTGGCGGTTGCCAAGGCGGCAATGGAAAGTGGTGTGGCCACCCGGCCGATTCAGGACTTCGCCGCCTATCACACGCAATTAAGCCAGCGGGTTTACCGTTCCGGCCAGATCATGCGGCCGGTCTTCGACCGTGCCAAGGCCGACCGCAAGCGGGTTATCTATGCCCAGGCTGAAGAAGAACGGATGTTATGGGCAATCCAGGGGGTGATTGACGATGGTTTAGCCAAGCCGATTTTGATCGGGCGACGCCGCCGGATCGAGCAACGCATTACCGAACTGGGCCTGCGCATTCGTCCTGATCAGGATTTTGAGATCATCGACCCGCAGAACAACCCGTATTACGAGGAATGTTGGCAGGAATACCATAAACTGCGCGGCCGTTATGGGGTCGATCCCAACAAAGCCCGCGTTCGGGTCAATACCCGCGCGACCGTCATCGGCGCGCTGTTATTGCGCCTCGGTTATGGCGACACGTTGCTGTGCGGTTTGATTGGCGGTTATCCCGATCACATCGAATATATCCTGGACATCATCGGTCTGCGGGAGGGCGTTAAAACCCCGGCAGCGATGAATATGCTGATTACGTCCTACGGTCCACTGTTCTTTTGTGATACCGACATCAATGCCGATCCCACGGCCGAAGAAATTGCCGATATCACCCTGCTGGCTGCTGAAGAAGTGGGTCGCTTCGTCGCGCCGAAGGTCGCGCTACTCTCGCACTCCAGCTTTGGCTCCCACAAATCCCGACAAGCGCGCAAGATGGCTGAAGCGTTACAACTGATTCGGCAACGCGCGCCCGATCTGGAAGTAGATGGCGAAATGCGCGGGGATATTGCGCTTTCTGAAGAGCTGCGCAGCCGGGCATTGCTGCATTCACCGCTGAAAGGCTCAGCCAACCTGTTGATCATGCCAAACGCCGATGCCGCCAACATTTCGCATAACTTATTGAAGGAAGTGACGAATGCGGTTTCAGTCGGCCCCATCACGCTCGGCTTGGACAAACCGGCTCACATTCTAACCCGCTCGGCTACAGCCAGACGCATCATCAACATGACGGCTATTGCCACCGTCGATGCGCAGGAATACGCCTTGCGCCGCCGTTATCGTATTTAGGTAGCTATCCTGGCGACTTGATCAAATCAGGGCAGCCGATGCACTCAAACCGCGCCGCCAGCCATCAGGATGGCGGTCAGCGGTAATGCCTAAAACAGCTCGACTTCCTCATCAGGACTGGCAGTGCCGCTACCTGCCTTATGCTTTTTTTCTTCCATGGCCTGCACATACAGCACCAGCGCTTGCTTGATGGTTTTGCCCTGCATGATGGCTTCAAACATCATCCGTTCCTCTTCCATGGTGTAGCGCGATCTAATCTTCTCCTGCATGCCAAGCCATTCATACGGATTGTAGAGCCGTCGCACGTCAGAAATTAAATCCGCCAGGCTGCCAAGACTTGATGTAACGTGATTTAGCCGCTGCGTCAGTTTGTCGTAGAACTGGAAAGCGACAATCGCTGACCGCATCATGTCACCGACGCTCGCGCAGTTTTCGATAATCGCGGCCTTGGCCTCAGCGGTTTGCTCGCTTTCTGGCAAGCCTGCGGCGATGCGCTCGATCATCTTCACCTGACCGGCCATCGAGGTAAAGGAATTGCTAAGCACCTCCACTGAGCCGTCGCTATCGCGCATTGACATTTCGATCTGCGAGACAGAAAGGGCCAACATGAGGATGGTCTCGCGGATTTGGGACCAGTCAAGATCCGGGTTGCGCGCGGTTGAACCGGACAAACTCTCTTGCGACATCTTTTTAGTTACCTCTTCTTAAATGAGTCACTCATTGCGCTTGCTTGATCGGTAGGAGATGACCAAACCCGATGCCAAACGATTGTCTATTGGCGAGCTTCGAACAGAAACGCCAAATATCTGCCGTACTTTCAGTTTATTAGAAAAATTCTTTCTTCTAAGAAAAACATTGGAATTCAAAAAGTAATCGACTACTTGGTTTGCCCATGCGACTAACCAGGCAGTATACTTGTCGGTGGACAGCGGAAAATGTGCAAGGAATGTTCCGTCGCGTACCAAGCCGGGGAACCCGCGCCCCACTGCCGCCTCCAAGTGTATTGTAGTGCGCCTCGGCACTATCTGACCGGCGACATTGAACCCCTACGGGTTGACTGCTTGCCTAATCTATTCTTTGGAGCCAGCCATGCGCCCAATCCCTCTTATCCGGGGTTTGTGTTGTCAGTTTGCCAAAACCTGTGTGGTTTTCGCCCGAACAGGTCATGGGTAACCGCATGATACCCTTGCGGAATGATCGCTTGCTGCGCGCCCTGCTCCGACAACCTACGGATCGGACGCCGGTTTGGTTGATGCGCCAGGCGGGGCGCTACCTGCCCGAATATCGCGCCACGCGCGCCCGCGCCGGTCATTTTCTCGCGTTGTGCAAAACCCCTGACCTGGCCTGTGAAGTCACCTTGCAACCGCTTGCACGCTTCCCTTTGGACGCGGCGATCCTGTTTTCGGACATTCTGACCATTCCCGACGCCATGGCACTGGGACTGTCCTTTAATGAAGGCGAAGGCCCCGTTCTTGCGCGACCCGTGCGCTCCGCTGCTGACATTAACCGACTCTTCGCGCCCGATCCGGAAACTGAACTGCGTTATGTGATGGATGCGGTGCGCGTGATTCGCCGTGAACTTGGCGGCCGCGTCCCGCTCATCGGCTTCGCTGGCAGCCCGTGGACGCTGGCGACTTACATGGTTGAAGGTGGCTCCAGCAAAGATTTCTCGCGAATCAAAGGCTTACTCTATGATCAGCCTGCCCTGCTGCATCAGATTCTGGAGATCAATACCCAGGCGGTGACGGCGTATCTGAGCGCGCAAGTCATCGCTGGCGCACAAGCGCTGATGGTGTTCGATACCTGGGGTGGCGTACTCGCTCCGCGCGCTTACCGAGAATTTTCCCTCGCCTATATGGCGCGGATCGTCGCCGAGGTGATCCGCGAAGCAGACGGCCAACGCATTCCCATTATTTTGTTTACCAAGGGCGGTGGAGCGTGGCTGGAGGATATCGCCGCAACCGGCTGTGATGCGGTGGGCGTTGATTGGACAGTGGATTTGCGGGATGCACGCCGCCGGATCGGCTCGCAGGTCGCCCTGCAAGGCAACTTAGACCCCGCCACGCTGGCTGCATCGCCGACGAGCATTCGCCAACAAGTCGCCCAAACCCTGGCCGATTTCGGTGCAGGTTGCGGCCACGTCTTTAACCTCGGCCATGGGATTCAACCCTGGACTAACCCGGAACATGTCCATGCCTTGGTCGAGGCCGTGCAGGCGGAGAGCTTGCCTTATCATGCAGGAGTGGGTGCATGAATTGTGCGAGATGGCGGCCATGACCTCAACGGAGGCCGCCAGCCATCGGATCTTGTCATGCGGGGTTGTGGTGGTGCATTGGAACCGTAACCACTACGATTATTTATTGTTGAAAGCGTACAACTACTGGGATTTTCCCAAAGGCATGGTAGAACTCAATGAGTCGCCACTCCAAGCCGCTGTCCGTGAGGTGGAGGAGGAAACGACCCTGACCGGCCTACGCTTTCGCTGGGGCGATGTGTACCGAGAAACCTATCCCTACAATCAAGGCCGTAAGGTGGCACGTTACTACATTGCCGAGTCAGTCACGACAGCGGTTCAACTGCCCACCAACCCGCAATTGGGCCGACCGGAACACAGTGAATACCGCTGGGCTGATCATGACCAGGCGTGGGAAATGCTGACCCCGCGCGTGCGCGCGATTCTGGACTGGACCGATAGCGTCATGGCGCGCGCTCCCCGACGCCGTTGACGGCTCGCCGAGTTGGACAGAGTGTCCGACTTTATTGCAACCTATTTATTCGGCAATTGCTACGGAGGTTTTCCGATGCCTTATCAAACGCTTCCGTTTCACCACTTTGAAAGCGCCGCTGGCTATTTTCGGCCGAGACAGCAATTGCCGGAACACGTCACCGAAGACGATCCCGCCACCAGCGTCATGACCGACTTAAGTCAAGTCACGGCTTACACCACAGAATTAGCTACACCCATCAGCAAGGCGCTGGAGATGATGGTTAAGCGCGGTGTGCGGATGTTGCTAGTACGCGATGGCGATGGCCACGTCGTCGGCCTGCTGACCAGCCGCGATATTGAAGGCGAAAAGCCGAAACGCATTCTCACCAAAGCCGGTGGCGCGTGGGAGGATTTGCTGGTCGCTGACATCATGACCCTCAAGCCCAAGCTGGAGGTGCTGTTGATGGAAGACGTGTTGAAAGCCCGCGTGGGCGACATCATCGCCACGTTGCGCCATGTCAATCGCCAACACGCGATGGCCCTGGATACTGATCCTCGAACCGGCAAACCAGCGGTGCGCGGAATTTTTTCTCTCTCCCAGATCGGTTTGCAGCTTGGTTTGGAGATCGACCGGTCGCATCACCCGACCACCTATTCCGATTTGGAAAAGGCAAAAGCACCCAAATAAGCGCATCCATTCGCCCTTGTTCCGGCGGATGGCGGTTTGCTAATCCGCCCTTTCGCAGCGCAATCCTGCTTGCAGGGTGCTGTGCAACATGTGGGGATCAACGCCGCTCGCGAGCGTCGCGCGGCCCAGGCTGTGCAGCAACACCAACCGTAGCTGACCCTCTTTAACTTTCTTATCCACTGCCATTAATCGCAAGAAATCCTCAGCCGTCAGTTGCGCGGGCGGATCAAGCGGTAATCCGGCGCGGGCAATTAGCGCCCGAACTCGCAGCACTTCCCCGGCATCCAGCCAGCCCAGCCGCCTGGATAAATCTGCCGCTAGGCACATCCCGACCGCCACCGCCTCCCCATGCAACCATTCCCCATAGCCCATTCCAGTTTCAATCGCGTGGCCGAAGGTATGACCCAGATTGAGCAAGGCGCGGTCGCCGGTCTCCCGTTCATCCAGCGCCACGATCTCCGCTTTATTGCGACAGGAGCGTTCGATGGCCTCGGTCAGCGCTGCGGCATCGCGGGCGAGCAAGCGCCCGATATTGGCTTCCAACCATTCCAGAAAAGGTAAATCACGGATCAAGCCGTATTTAATTACCTCGGCTAACCCAGCGCACAGTTCGCGATCCGGCAAGGTTGCCAGGGTATCGGTATCTGCCAAGACACAGCCTGGCTGATAAAAAGCGCCAATCATATTCTTGCCCAGTGGGTGATTGACTGCCGTTTTGCCGCCAACAGAAGAATCCACTTGAGCAAGCAACGTGGTCGGGATTTGGACGAAATGAACGCCGCGTTGATAGCAGGCGGCTGCAAATCCCGCCATATCGCCGATTACCCCACCACCGAGCGCTAACAGCGTACAGTCCCGATCAAAACGATGATTTAGTAGCGCAGTAAAAACCGTATCCAGTGTAGCCAGGGTTTTATATTGCTCGCCGTCAGGCAGGATCAGAACTTCCTGGCGAAAATCGCTGAGCGCAGCCCGCACGCGCTCAAGATAGAGCGGCGCTACCGTTGTGTTGCTGATCACCAGGACTTGCCGACTGGGTAGGTGGGTGCGCAATAGCTGTGGCTGATTTAGCAAGCCAGGGCCGATATGGATGGGATAGCGGCGGTCGCCGAGTTCGACGTAGAGCGTTTTCATGGGCGCATAAGCCAGGTAAGGGACGATTTCAGGATTGATAGACTTCAAGGCGTCGCAGGATTTCCCCGATAACCTCTTTCACAGGCTGATCTTCAGTGGAAATCACACAATCAGCCACCTCCCGATAGAGCGCATCGCGCTGCTCCATGAGTTGCAGCAATCGGGCACGTGGATCGGCAGTTTGCAGCAGTGGCCGGTTATTATCGAGGCGGGTGCGGCGCAACAACTCGTCGATAGAGGCGCACAGATAAACGACAAAGCCCCGTCCCATCAGGCAGCGACGGTTATCCGGGTTAAGGACAGCACCGCCACCAGTCGCAAGAACGATGGCTGCCCGCTGCGTAAGCTCCGCGATCATGGCTTTCTCCCGCAACCGAAAACCAGCCTCGCCTTCCAACTCGAAGATAAGCGGGATACTGGCCCCGGCCCGACGTTCGATTTCGTGGTCACTGTCGGCGAAATCCCATCCCAGTGCCTGGGCCAGGCGACGGCCGACGGTGGTCTTACCAGCCCCCATCAGGCCGACGAGGAAAACGCTGGGGGTAGGATGAGGCATTGTTGCGAATCCGTGGGCAGATGGTCAGCGATTGGGACGCTGATTGTAATCAAAATATCGGTTCATCATGCCAAACAAAATCCCACGGTTATTTTTCGGCGGCCAGCCTCTTATCTAGCAGCCATAGGCTTATGAACCTAAAAAATCGCAGTCAGGAGCAAATTTGTTCTAAAAAAGTTTCAAAACAATAGTGCTATACTTTTGCCGTTAACAGGGGGGATGACGCGGCCCTACCGAACCGCGCCTTCCGCAACGGCAGGTGTACCAGCGTTGCAATGCCTTAAAGCGGGGAACTTGTGCTCATGAGATCAAAAACTAACTTTCTATCCATGTCGTTCCTGTTGTTCATCTTGAGTTTAATTCTCGTAGGCTTTCCGCAAAGCGGCTTAGCGGCGCCTATTAATGTTCCAAATGTGGTCGGTCAAACTGAGGCTGCCGCCAACACGACAATCACTGCAACCTGTGATAACAGTACTCCAAAGATATGCTTTAAACCTGAGGTAACCTACAGTACCAGCAACACGGTTGCGGCAGGCACTGTTATTAGCCAGACTCCTCTCCCTTCTCCCCCAACAGTTGACCCCGCGACCAGCCCTACAATTAAGATCGTGGTATCGAATGGACTTCCCTTACTGGCAGTTCCCAACGTGGTTGGACAATCCCAGCAAGCCGCAACATTAACGATCAACAACACCTGCCTATCTGGCGCCAACACCACTCAATGTTTAAAAGTAGGTACTTCTACCGAAACACCCAGCTCTTCGGTACCCAAGGGTAGTGTGATTAGCCAAGATCCTCCCGCCAACTTTCAGGCACGCCCTGGTTCAGCGGTTAATTTAGTAGTCTCTTCTGGCCCTGCACTATTAACCGTGCCTGCCGTTACAGGGAAAACGCAATCAGAAGCCCAAGCTGCAATCAAAAATACCTGTACTGAAGGCACAACCCAATGTCTACAACAGGGTGCTATTACAACTGAAGCCAGCGAAACCGTTGCCGCTGGCAGCGTGATTAGCCAAGACCCTCCCAGTGGCACCAAGGTCGGTGCCGGTACCGCTGTCAATCTAGTTATCTCCTCCGGAAAAGCGCCAGTTGCAGTACCCGATGTTGTCGGTCAAGCTCTAGCCGCCGCGAAAACCACAATCACCGGGGCAGGTTTCACACTCGGCACCGTAGGTTTGTCTCCTAGCAGCGTGGCAGCAGGCACGGTGATCAGCCAGAACCCCAGCTCCGGCACGCAAGCTGCTCCTGGCACTGCAATCAATATCACTATTTCGGCCGGTCCGGCGGCCCCTGACACACCTACCGTAACCCCCGGTGATATTGAGGTGCCGAACGTCGTCGGTCTCACCAAGACCGTGGCTACCTCTGCTATCCGCCAGGCAGGTCTGAGCGTGGGTGCTACCCTCCAGAAATTTGACCCCACAGTACCTGCTGGCAACGTTATCGAACAAAGCCCGGCAGCAGGTGCCAAAGTCGGCGCTGGTGTCGCCGTCACGCTGACAGTCTCGATGGGTCCTGCTGGTGCTGTTAAAGTTCCTGATGTGAAGGGTCTATCGGCGGAAGCCGCGCGCGCTATCTTGCAAGGCGTCGGCCTCACGGTGGGCAATACCCTGAGTCAGCCTGATCCGGCTGTACCGCTCAATACGGTGATCAAGACCAACCCCGCCGCTGGCACCCAAGTCAGTCGAGGTTCCAGCGTGGATTTAGTGGTCTCATCGGGGGCTACTCAGGCTCAGCAGTGCACCGTACCCGATGTCGTCAACCAAACCGTAGAAGATGCTCGGCAGATTGTGTTTGCCACCTGCCTGTCGACGATTGGCTCGACCACAGTCCGCACCGATCCAACGATTCCAGCCGGTAAGATTTCTGCTCAGGTTCCCGCTGCGGGTACGCTGGTCGGCTATAACACCACCATTAATCTGGTGGTCTCTTCCGGCTCGCAACCGCCGGTTGTCACGCCACGGGTGATTGGCATGACGTTGGCTGACGCCACCGTTGTACTGAATAGCGCCGGGTTGACGGTCGGCTTCGTCTCGCGCCAGACCAGCAACACGGTCGCGGAAGGCCGCATTATCAGCCAAAATCCGCTGATGACCGCCCCGGTGCCGGTTGGTTGGCTGGTTAACTTGATTGTCTCGCTAGGTCCGATCCCCAACGATCCGGCCGCCCGTCCGCAAACCCAGGTTCCTGATTTGAGTAACCTGACGCTGGCAGCGGCTACCGCTAAGCTGATCGAAGCCAATTTAAAAGTTGGCCTGGTATCCAACCAGCGTAACTCGACCGTCCCAGCCGGACAGATCACCCGGCAAAGCGTCGAACCTAATGCGACTGTCCCTATCAACAGCCGCGTTAATCTAGCCATTTCCTTTGGCCCCTACGCTTATGGGATTTTCAGTGGACCGGCCTATATCACCAACCATATCGGCAACACGGTTTCCATCTTTGATCCAGATACTAACCAAATCGCCGATAACCTGCCGACGGGATCAAGCCGCAGCGGTCCGAGTGGCGTTGCCATTCATCCCGATGGTACCAAGCTCTACATTACCAATCGGTCGCAGTTTGGCGGCAGTGCCGGGACGGTTTCGGTCATCGACCTGATCGAGCGCAAGGTAGCGGCGATTATTCCGGTGGGTGTAGCGCCGCTTGGCGTCGCGATCAGTCCCACCGGTGAGCGAGTCTTTGTCGCCAACGAGGGTAGCTTTAGTCTTTCGGTGATTGATAGCGGTGCCAACCAGCCTGTCATTGATCTCAACGTCCTTAACCTGACGGCGAACTCGTACCCACGCGGCGTAGCTGTTCATCCCAATCCGTTGCGCCCGCTGGTTTACGTCACCAACCGGACGGTCAATTCGTTCTCGGATGATCAGACCAATCCCTATGTCGATCAATGCGATGCATTAGTAGGGCGTTCTCCGGTCAACGTCAATCCTGACCAGTGCGTCGGCTCGTTGTCGATTTTTGATGCTGATCTGAAGATGCAGGTTGGCTCGGTGGCGGTGGGCTGGGCCCCTGAAGGCGTAGCAGTGCATCCAGACGGTGCGCTGGCCTATGTAGCCAATTCTGGCGATCGGACGGTCTCAGTGATCGATACCATCTTTAATCGAGTGGTCGGCATCATCACGCTGGACGAGTTTGGCGGCGCGCCGCAACCGCTGGTTCCGCGCGGTATCGCTGTCAGCCCGGATGGCAATCGCCTCTATGTAAGCGATGGCGCTGGTAATCGCGTGTTCGTCATCGATACCACAGCTAACCACGCTGTCGTAGGGATCATACCGGTCGGTAAGAAACCCTACGGTGTTGCGGTTAGCGCCGACAGCAAACGGGTCTACGTCGCTAATACCGACGACAACACGGTTTCTGTGATCGACACCCAAAGTCAGGTTGTCATCGCCACGGTACCAACGGGTCTTGGACCTTGGGGTTTTGGCCAGTTCGTCGGCCCGCTATCGACAGTGGCCACGCCGGTTCTAGACCCGGCAGGTGGCACCTTCCCCGGCAACGTGATGGTGAAAATCACCACATCAACGCCGGGCGCAGTGATCCGCTACACCACGGATGGCAGTACGCCAACGCCTACTTCCGGGACTGCAATTGTCAGTGGCCAATCGGTATCACTAAACGCGCAGATCGCTAACGTCAAAGTGACTTTGAAAGCCGCTGCTTTCAAGGATAACTGGGCGGATTCGGACGTGGCGCAAGGTACTTATCGGTTGAATACGTGGCTCAGTGAGGGCGAAAACTTTCTGCCCTAGCCTCCACTAAGCTGTAACAAAAGGCCGCGATAAATTCGCGGCCTTTTTGATTGCGAGCGGCAACCGCTACTAAGGCTCGATCCTGGTACCCAGCACATTAAGAAATGCCTTCAGCCAGGCAGGATGCGCCGGCCAGGCGGGTGCCGTGACCAGATTACCGTCCACATGGGCCTGATCCATACCCACATCGGCATAACAGCCACCGGCTCGCTCCACATCCGGTCCGACCGCAGGATAAGCCGAACAGGAACGCCCCTTTAAAACGTCGGCCGCTGCCAGGACCTGAGCGCCATGACAGACAGCCGCAATCGGTTTTTTGGCATCTGCGAAATGACGCACGATCTCGATGATCTTCTTATTCAAACGAATATATTCAGGCGCTCGACCACCGGGAATCACCAAAGCGTCGTAAGTATCCGCCTTGATCTCGGCCAATGTGGCGTTGAGGGTGAAATTATGGCCAGGCTTCTCGCTATAGGTTTGGGCACCATCGAAGTCATGGATCGCAGTGCGCACCTGCTCACCGGCCCGCTTATCTGGACAAGCCGCATCGACCGTATGTCCCACCATTTGCAGGGCTTGAAACGGCACCATGACTTCGTAATCTTCAACGTAATCACCGACCAGCATCAAAATTCGCTTAGCGCTCATGCATATTCTCCTCGCAAATTGACCATCACCTACTGAGGGTAGGTCGCATTCGGCCCGATGAGTTCATCAGCCGCGCCGCCCAACGTGACAATGACCGGATGAGTATTCCCATCCCGTAGCCATGGGATGTGAGCGGCCCCTTGTTCAACAAGGCCAGACCGCCCATCAATCGTCACAGCGACAACCCGTTTCGCGTTCCCATCGGGGTTACGCACCTCTATGTCGTACAGCGTATCGCCATCCGGCAGCCGATACTGTAAGCGGAAGCCAGGCCAACCATCGGGAATACGAGGCTGTAGCCGAATGTGATCGCCTTCGCGCGGTTCCAGCCCCAAAATCGATTCCAGTGCAACCCGCAGCATCCAACCCGCCGAACCGGTGTACCAGGTCCATCCCCCACGCCCACTATGCGGTGCCACACCGTAGATATCCGCAACGACCACAAATGGCTCCACCCGATAGATGGCGACTTGCTCCGGCGTGAGAGTCCGGCTAATGGGGCTTAGCATTTCCAGTAAGCACAGCGCCCGATCCCGTCGATCCATTTCCGCCAGCGCGCGCACTACCCACAAGGCGGCATGGGTGTATTGGCCGCCATTTTCACGGACACCGGCCACATAGCCCTTGATATAACCAGGATCGTGCGGAGTCTGCTCGAAGGGTGGAGTCAATAACCGGATCAGGCCCTCTTGTTCGGATACCAGATAGCGCTCGACAGCATCCAGGGCTGATGCCGCCCGCTCCGGCGGCGCGGCCTTAGAGATGATCGCCCACGCTTGGGCCAGCGCATCAATCTGGCATTCATCACTGGCGGCTGATCCCAGCACCGCGCCATTGTCATACCAGGCCCGCCGATACCATGCCCCGTCCCAGCCATGCTCATTCAGGGCAGTCGCCAAGTGGCTGCGAAATCCCGCATAACGGCGGGTACGACGGGTATCGCCACGCTGGCCACACACGGGAATGAAATCGCCAAGAATCGTGTAGAGAAAAAAGCCCATCCAAACACTTTCGCCGCGACCTTCGCGACCAACCCGGTTCATACCGTCATTCCAGTCGCCGGTTCCCATCAGCGGTAAACCGTGAATTCCCTGAGTCAGAGAGCGATCCAGCGCCCGACAACAATGCTCGTACAGGCTGCCACTCTCGCCAGAGTCCTCCGGCACCAGGAAAGCTTCATCCTCACCCGGTTCCAGCAGACGCGCTTTAAGAAATGGCGCTGATTTATTAAATAAACCCCAATCGCCCGTGGCGCGCGCATAAAATGTAGCCAGCCAGGGCAACCATAACAAATCATCGCTAAACCGGGTGCGGATGCCGCATCCGGTCGGGGGATGCCACCAGTGCAGCACATCGCCCTCTTGAAACTGATGCGCGGCATGGAGCAATAGTTGTTGGCGGGTCAAGCCCGGATCGTGATAAAGAAGTGCGGCAGCATCCTGAAGTTGATCGCGGAATCCATAAGCGCCACCCGACTGGTAAAAAGCCGACCGGCCCCAAAGACGGCAAGCCAGGGTTTGATAAGCCAACCAGCCGTTGGCCATCAAATCCAGCGCCGGGGTTGGCGTTTGAATCTGGACGCCCCCCAGCCAATGACTCCAAAAGGCTTGCACTTCCGCCAGCGCTCTTGTCGCTGCATTCACCCGGCGATAGCGCTCGATCAAGCGGCGCGCCTGGTCTGTATCCTCTGTCTCACCCAGCAGCACCACGCGCTCTACAGTCGCGCCCGGCTCTAACTCGATCACCGTTTGCAGCGCAAAACAAGGATCAAGCCCAGAGCCTAGCCGCTCGGTCAATATCGGGCTGTGCAGTGCCAGCGGCCGTGTTGGATCGCCATGAATTCCCAAAAATGCGGCGCGATCACCGGTCACATAGACTGGATGATCACTCTGGGATAGGGCGGCGAAGGCGATTCGTCCGGTGAATTCACGGTTGCGATTTTCAGCAAACAAAGCGCCACTGGCCGGATCACGTAGCACCCGCAACGCATTTCTATAATCAGTCGGTAGCACCCCCAATACCAGCCGAAAATAGGCAAACAGTGATAAGCGGCGTGAGGTATCGCTCAGATTATGCAAGCGAATTAACGCCAGCTTGACTGAATCTTCGCGTGGCACAAACACGCACACGTCTTGTTCCAGGCCTTGGCTGATATGGCGATAGCGACTATAGCCAAAGCCGTGGCGGACTTCATAAAGCGTGGGCTGCGGGAGCGGCCCAGGCTGTGGCGACCAAAAAACACCGCTGTTCTCATCACGCAAATACAGCGCTTCGCCATGCGGATCGAGAACCGGATCGTTGTACCAGGGGGTTAAACGGTTCTCGCGACTATTTTGGCTCCAGGTGTAGCCAGCCCCCGTTTCACTGGCGAGAAACCCAAAATTCGGATTGGCGATGACGTTAGTCCACGGTTGCGGCGGTAACAGCGGCCGCCCGCCTGCCTCTGGACGAATTCGGATCACATACTCGCGACCATCGGTGCTAAAGCCACCATAGCCGTTCCAGAATTGCAGTAGCTCATCCTCAGCGAGGGCTGCCGTGGTGTTAGCCGCCGCGCTGCTTCGCTGGGCGATAAGCGGAGATCGCAAAGCGCCAGTGGGCGATGAATCGAGTCTTACCGAAGGTAGATCGGTCAGGGGCTGCCCACCGCTTGCCGCCTGGAATTCGACCTCAATAAGCGCCGGGTCGGCATAGCGCTCCGCCAGGGCTAGCGCGGTTGGCCGATCTATGGCAGCTCCCAGCAGAAACGTCAGTTGCGCCTCGGTGTCTGGTGCAAGTTCGATGATCTGACGCCAACTGACAATCGGATCAAGCACATTGCCGACGGTCCCCGACAAAGGTTCGGCACTGATCAAGGCGTGCGGCGCTGCCAATGTATAACCCCGCCTGATGAATCGCACGCGGTCGGTTTCGTATTGGCGAGGCGGGTTTGGTTGACTCGCGCCCACCAGCGCATGGACTAGCCAGCACGGAGTTTCGCTCGCCGCGCGAGGCCGTCGCCGCGCTAGCAGTGTGCTCGAATCAGCAACTCGTTCCGTCTGTACGAACAGCTTGGAAAATGCCGGATGGGCCGCGTCGGCGGCTGGCTCATTCAGGACCACTTCAATGTAGCTGGTCAATTCAATGCGGCGTGGCCGCTCGCCGTTGTTGCACAGGGTCACGCGGCGTAATTCGGTATCAGCCTCTCTGGCAACACAGACTTCCAGCCGTGTTGCAATATCGCCATCCTGTCGGTTCAATACCAGCAACCCAGGTCCGAATTGGGCAGTTTGGCTATCCGCTAGCCCGGGGACAGGCAGTTGACCCAGCGACCAGAACGCACCGCTGTCTACATCGCGCACATAGATAAAAAACCCATCGCCATCCTCGGTCGGATCGGCGCTCCAGCGACTCACAGCAAGCTGGCCCCATGCCGAATAGCCAGAGCCAGCAGCGGTTAACAAGGTGGTATAACGGCCATTGGTCAGCAGTCGGCCATCGGCGGGGCAGGCGCGCGAAGAAACGGGGACTGGCATTAAAATTCCTCTTGGCAAATCCGCGAGCATGAGCGGGATTCTGACAGTTTAGGTGATTTCCCCAAAAGGCGAGAACGTGAGTCGCTAGCCTGGGGTCAATCCGCTGGCGGCAGTTGAACGCTGCCGACTGTAGCAAGCCAGACGTGCTGACTGGATAATCAAACCCCTTATTGTCGGCCAGCGCTTTTTACGGCATTTTGCCTCATCCTTTTTCTTGCATCACCCTACCGTCCAGGAGACAGGCTGCCGATGCCTAAAATGCGCACGAACTTTCATGGTTTGGTCCGCTTATTGGCGAAAAGTTTGTACCCGGAGCCGGATGCTTTCATCCGCGAACTTTTGCAAAATGCGCACGATAGCATCCAGTTGCGCCAGGTTCAGTCCATGGAGCCAGCCGGTCTCATCCACATTGACGTGGACGAGCGCACCCGCACGCTGCGTTTTAGCGATAACGGCGCTGGGATGGATCGATCCGATATTGAAGAATTTCTCAGCGTCATCGGCAGCACCGGCACTGGCAGCCGCGCCCGCCAACTGGCCGCGCGCGATGTGGCCGTCGCCACCATCGGCCAGTTTGGTATTGGATTGCTCTCGGCCTTTGTAGTCGCAGAAAAAATTGAGGTTTATACCCACAAATTGGGCGCGGCGCAGGCGTGGCGTTGGACCAATTATGGTGATGAGGATTATCAGCTAGAGGCTTTACCGACACATACGCAGCCCATTGGCGCGCAAGTCGTGGTCATCTTGGCGGCCGAACACAGCAACTTTCTCGATGGTCGGGTGATCCGCCAAGCTGTGCGCCGCCATGCTGATTTTCTACCCTTCCCTATCCTGCTAAACGGCTTTGGCCCGATCAATGCGGTCACAGCACCCTGGCACGAACCGGACTGGGAAAACCCTACCGAACGGGAACCACCGCTACGCCGCTTTCTGAGCGAGCGCTACGCCGATTCGCCTTTGCTGGTTATTCCGCTTGATCTACCGCATCCGCGCGCCTGGGGCGCTTTGTACATTCCAGCGCGCTATGCCCCTGGAATGCGCTCCGGTGGAACAATCGATCTCTTCCAGGCCCGCATGTGCATCCGGGCGAACGATAGCGAGATATTGCCGGAATGGGCTGGTTTCGTGCGTGGTCTGGTGGATTGCCCCGCCTTGCAACCGACCGCTGCGCGCGACAATGTAGTACGCGATAGTGCTTACAGCGCATTGCGCGAGGCTTTAGGTCAGGCCATCATCAATGCTCTACTCGACCTTGCCGCTCATGATGAGCCACGCTTTCTGCAAATTTGCGACTGGCATCATGACGCCATCAAAGGCATGGCGACGCGCCACCCGCAATTTGGCGCGATGGTCCTGGCTTATCTGCCGTTTGAAACGCCCCAAGGCCAACTAACCTTACCGGATTTCCTGGCCCGTCAACCGGCAGGAACCAACGGCAAGAAACCCTTATATTTTTTCACTCACGAAGCGGATGCCAATCAATTCTATGCCTTGTGCCGCGCTCGTGGCCTGCTCGCCATCAATGCGGGCCGCTCGTTCGATGAAACCCTGTTGCGCCGTTATGTTGACGCCCACTCGGACGTTATCGAACTCAAGGCTCTGGATCGTCTGGAGGATCAAAGTTTTTATGAGGTTCTGGAACAAGAGGAGCAAGGCGCTTATGCCGCACTGGAGCAAGCAGTAGACCGGGCATTAGCCGCGCAGGATGTTGCGGTAGAAACTCGCATCCGCCGCTTTCAACCCGCTGAACTGAGCGCAGTTCTATTAGCCGGGCAGCGCATCTCGGCTTTCGATGAACTGGGACAGGCGCTGGAAAAGCCTTTTGTGCTGGAAGGTCTGACTGAGTTGGCCGGCGAGGTGCGCGACCGCCTGCGGCGACAACCGCTAACCTTTTTCCTAAACGCCAAGCATCCGCTCATCCAGCGGTTGCGAGATTTGGCTGAGCCTGAAGCGCTTCGTTACCGGCCCCTGTTAACCGGTTTGTATTACAGTGCTTTGCTTAACGCCCGACATCGCCTTACGCCAGCTACCGCTCGATGTTTTCACTCCGATTTGCAAGCGCTATTGGATCATTATCTGACGTTATCGCTAGAGCGCCAGGCCCTGGATAGGCCTGGTGATAAACCATGACTGCTATGAAGCTAATCGATGCACTTACTTTTACTTGAATTTCAAGTTTAAACTGATTAGATTTGCTGGTCTGATAATTTTCGCCGGAATAGCTCAGTCGGTAGAGCAACTGATTCGTAATTAGTAGGTCGGAGGTTCGAATCCTCTTTCCGGCACCAATCCAAAGGCTTGCATCTGCGCAAGCCTTGTTTGATGGATCAGACAGCGATGTTATCAATCAGTCGCGCCCGCCCCAGCCAAGCCGCTGCCAAAATCCGTAAATTCTGCTCATCCTTATCGGGAGGCTGTAAATCGTCAGCGCGACGGATCGCAAAGTAATCTGGCCTAAATCCAGCGGCCGCCAAGCGCGCATTAGCATCTTCAGCAAGCCGTGCATAATCACGCTCGCCCGCGCGCAGCCGCTCAGCACTCGCTAGCAAAGTCGCATACAGCACCGGGGCGATAGCCCGCTCGTCCAAAGTCAGATAGCTATTGCGCGAACTCATCGCCAGACCATCGCTTTCCCGTACTGTTGGCACACCGATGATTTCGATGGGGAAATCAAGATCAGTGACCAGGCGGCGAATCACCATCAGTTGTTGCCAATCCTTTTCGCCGAATAGCGCGACATCCGGTTGCACCATGTTAAAGAGTTTGCTCACGACGGTAGCGACCCCGCGAAAATGAATAGGTCGGCTAGCGCCGCATAAAATATCGGATAGCTCTGCAACGGTGACTTGGGTCATGCTGTCCAGTGGTCGCGGATACATCTCGGCCACCGAGGGAGCGAATAATAAATCCAAACCGGCTGCTTCCAGTTGACGCGAATCCTCCGCTAGCGTGCGCGGGTAACCGGCGAAATCTTCCTTAGGGCCAAACTGGGTTGGGTTAACGAAGATGCTGGCTACAGTACGCGGCGCTTGCTCGCGGGCGCGTTCGACCAGATAAATATGGCCCTGATGCAAGTTACCCATAGTGGGAACCAAAGCGACACGCTCCCCGGCGCGCCGCCAACTGGAGACAGCGGCGCGTAACTCAGCAATTGTATGTACCGTCTGCATCGTAGTTCTCATCGACCTCAGGCTAGGCAATGTTCCGGGCCAGGGAAAGCACCGCTTTTGACGGCTGCGACATACGCCGCCACTGCTGCTTGCAGGCTCTCATGACCGGTCATGAAATTCTTGGAAAAGCGTGGCCGCCGTCCGAAAGTAATGCCCAGCATGTCATAGCTGACCAGCACCTGGGCGTCACAATTGGGGCCGGCGCCAATCCCGATCAGCGGAATAGCCAAGGCTTCCGTCAAACGAGCCGCCAGTTCTGCCGGAATACATTCCACCAGGGCGATATCAGCTCCGGCCTCTTGCAGGGCGAGCGCTTCATTGATCATATGATCGGCGGCGGCCGCTTCACGACCCTGCACCTTATAGCCGCCCAATTTGTGAACCGATTGCGGCAACAAACCAAGATGCGCGCAAACGGGAATTCCATTGCGGCTAAGCTGGCGTACTGTATCAGCTAAGAACGCCCCACCTTCCAGTTTGACCATGTGTGCGCCGCCTTCCTGCATCAGTCGCGCAGCATTACGCACCCCCTGTTCGACTGTTACGTAACTGGCGAAGGGCATATCAGCCATCAGTAACGCCGATCCACTGCCACGCGCCACATTACGGGTGTGGTAAACCATCTCATCCATCGTCACCGGAACGGTGGTGCGCTGACCCTGGATCACCATTCCCAGGGAATCACCGACCAAAATCACCTCAACACCTGCTCCATCAAGCAGGGCTGCAAAACTAGCGTCGTAGGCCGTCAGAACCGCGAATTTCTCCCGGTCACGTTTCATTTTGGCCAAGGTCGTGATCGTGATGGCTTTGCGTGCGGGTTGTTCCTGGTACATAGCGTGCTCGGCGTGCGGGCCGCAACGAGCCAGACGGGCCTGGCGCGGCGGCGGGGTTATCGGTATTGTTGGGGCAGGTCGGGCTGCGCGGCTATCGTAGCCGGTTAATCGTCGCTGTCCAGTCGGATTAGACCGTTTTGTGGACAATTTGCACGGAGGTCGCGCAAAGAACCCTGACCAGGAATGATCAGATCGGGGGCGATCTCGTAGAGGGGATATAACACGAACGCCCGCTCATGCAGTCGCGGATGGGGCAGCGTTAACCGAGGTTCGTTAGTGACGAGCTGATCGTATAACAAGAGATCGAGATCTAACGTGCGCGGCCCCCAACGCACGGTGCGGCAACGGCCTTGAGCTAGTTCAAATGCTTGCAAGACCGCCAGTAATTGCCCAGGGGTAAGACCCGTATCCAGGCCAGCGACAGCGTTAATATAGTCTGGCTGATCAGGTGGTCCACCGATCGGCACGCTCTGATAAAGCGCCGAGCGAGCGACACAACAACTACTGAGCATAGTGCTTAGCCGATCAAAGGCTTGACGCACCTGGTAGATGGGATCGCCTAAATTGCTGCCGATGCCGATGTAAGCCCGTGCGGGTTGCATGGGGCTGACTCCAGATCTCAAATTTCGGGTTGCAGGGGAATGCTTTTTGGCGCTTTGCGCGCAGAACGAGGCTTGCGTCGACGGCGGGATTTGGCTTTATTAAAACTGGTTTTACTGGGTTGCAGCGCTTGAGCGCGCCCGGCCTCATCAAGGGCTAAAAACCGGGTCCACCAATCGGCCAGTGCGGCAGCCTCCTCATCGGTTTCGCCACGCAAGACCAAAAAATCGTAGCCTGCGCGAAAGCGAGGATGCCCTAATAAGCGCAGTGGGCGCTTGCCGGTGATCGTCATCAAGCGCTGCTGCATTTCCCAAATTTCCCGCATCGGCAAACTATGGCGGCGCGGTAACGCCGTGCGGCGAAGTTGCGCTTGAATAACGGTATCCGCTGCCGTTTGTATGGCTTCGATATCGTTTAAATCGTCAATATCGAGTTGTTTCATAGACGCTCGCAGCGGTTCCCACAGCAAGGCGGCGAACAGGAAGGCCGGATTGACCGATTTACCCTCAGCCAGCCGCTGATCAGTACTCGCCAGGGCGCGCACGAGCAATGTTTTTGGATAATGTTGCTGTTGATGGCTCAAACAGCGCTCGGTGGCCGGAAACAGACAACCAAACAAGCGGTAATGCCGTAGCAGCTCGAAGCTCTGGAGGGCGCTGCCGGTCAGAAATAGCTTAAGAACTTCATCAAACAGCCGCGCTGCTGGAATCTGCTCGAGCAAATGGCCTAGACGGTGTAGCGGCGCTTCGGTCACCGGGTCAAAGCGGAAACCGAGCTTGGCGGCAAAGCGCACCGCCCGCAACATCCGCACCGGATCTTCCTGATAGCGCTGGGTCGGATCGCCGATCAGCCGGATCAGACCGGCTTCAAGATCAGCCATGCCGCCAACGTAATCGATCACCACGAAGTTATCGATGTCGTAATACAGCGCATTGACAGTGAAATCGCGCCGCCAGGCATCTTCTTCGATGTTGCCGTATACATTGTCGCTGAGAATACGCCCGGTCGCTGTGCGCTCGACACTGGGGCCATCGCCATTCTCATCGTCTGCGCCACGCCCTCGAAAGGTGGCGACTTCAACGATTTCCTGACCGAATTGCACGTGCGCCAGCCGAAAACGGCGTCCAATCAGGCGGCAGTTGCGAAACAACTTATAGACTTGTTCAGGCCGGGCATCGGTGGCGATATCAAAATCTTTAGGCTCACGGCCTAATAAGAGATCCCGGACACCGCCGCCGACCAGACAGGCCCGGAATCCACCCTCGCGTAACCGGTAGAGAACTTTGAGAGCGCTGGCGCTAATATTGGCCCGCGAGATCGTGTGCTGCGGTCGCAGGATAATGGTAGGTTGAAAAATAGGACTAGCTTCCAAGGAGCGTTTACAAACTCTTGTACGATACAGAAGGGAGCGTATAATACTATTTTCCCTCCAATAAGCGCCACCTGCTTCCGATTTTCGCTCCCTTCGTCTAGTGGCCCAGGACACCGCCCTCTCACGGCGGGAACAGGGGTTCGAAACCCCTAGGGAGCGCCATTATAATCAATGACTTATGCTATAAGCCTTCTGAATTTACCCAATATTTGTCCAATATACGAGGCTGGATAGGGGTAGACAGCGGTAGACTTCATGGTTAGCTTCAAGCAGCTCAGGGGCTAAATCGGTGGCTATCTTGACTAGATCATCAAACGTGGGCGCTTGAACACATAAGCCAGGTACGGCATTGCTGACTGCATACCAGACCCTAGCGTCCTCATCCCATTGCGCATGAATTTCAAGCATGATGGGCTTCTCAATAGAGTTGGGAATAACCCGCTAGCTAATACCCAATCCAAGAAAAGTTAGCAACTTGAATGACTCGGTGCGCTATAGACCAATCCCATAGCGCCTTGCGACGAGGGTTTTACAGAACCAAAGGCGAAGGCCGAAGACAGACGCATCGACCACGAAGCGGCGACCGCGATAGTGAATGACGGTCTTTTTCTTGCGAGGGTGGGCGGTACGGTCTTTTTGGGCCTTGTTGAACAGGTAACGGACTTGACCCTCGGTTAGTACAGGGAAATACGCACGTTCCCCATTGCGCTGATGCCAGCGTAAAGGGAGCCGAAGGGTGTTAGGACTCGACATAGGGATGAGAGGATCAAGGCGAAGTCTCCGCACTGACGCGGAGACCTCAGTACGCAAATAGAGAATCAATGTCCGACGGGACGCGGGTCTTGCGGCATCTCGAA
>Ga0209573_1000928_pt1 | contig 51596 bp, 47 predicted proteins | sample TNRBio252014_DNA_FD_185870 | JGI IMG/M metagenome (GOLD analysis project Ga0209573, IMG submission 185870) | Wastewater treatment Type I Accumulibacter community from EBPR Bioreactor in Madison, WI, USA - TNR Reactor_6/25/2014_ DNA (SPAdes)... | ecosystem: Engineered > Bioreactor > EBPR >... | reverse complement strand
TGATTCCAAGAAAATTAAAGCTGCTTTTGCCGCTCAAACTCTCTTCTCGTCAGCCGCTGTTTTTCGCTAGCGGATAACCAGATTAGTACAACTCCGATCCCCTGCAACTCCATTTTATATGTTTTTGTTCGATGCTGAAAACCGCCGTGAAACTTCTTCGATTTCACGGCTTCTGACGAGTTGACATCTTCGAATTTCTTCAACTTCGAGTCCACAGATTCACACTCGACGAAACTGTCGTCTTCCGGCTGCTGCCCTTGTTGCACAAGGCTCGCTGCGATTTGATGTGATGGAACTCCCTTGAATCAACACGCGGCATCCAACACTTCAACGCGTTGGAAATCACGCGCCACGCTGCTTCTTCATCACGCGATAAACCAGCCACGCGGCAATGTTGATCACCGCCATAGCTGCAAACAACTGCGCAAGCGTATGCGCCAGGCTGCCTTTACCAAGACCGCTTCCCACGAGGCTGAACGCGACGTTCAGCGGCATGTAACCCAGTATCGTTCCCAGCAAAAATCGGCTGTGCTTCACCGGTGTCATGCCCAGCAGCACATTCAAGACAAGTCCGGGCACCATCAGTTGCCGCACCCAAAACACTCGCATGATCGAGGGCTTTTTGAGCAGCTTCTTCAGCCATGGCCACTTCTCTGCGCGTGATTCAGCCGCGCGGCGAAAGCCATGACGCGACAGCACAAACGCTCCATACGAGCCGCATGTTGACCCTGCCAGCGACAGCGCCAATCCCTCGCCAAAACCAAAGATCAGCCCGGCGGCTGCGCAGAGGGGCAGCCGCGGGACGCCAAGCATCACCACGCCCGCGCAAGCAGCCACAAACACCGCGTGAGCGCCCCAGCCAAACTCACGCACCAATCCCTTCCATGTCTGTACATTCGTGATCCACGCCTTCAAAGGTGTGAAATGAGCCAAAGCCATGAACGCGGCCACCAACAGCACCGCCAGAAGCACCTGACGTGTTTCCTTGTTGAGCGCCCGCGAGGTTTCCTGCTCCACCTCATTCGAGATCGAGACATCAAGCTCCTCAGGCTCCTGCGCAGGTTCGTCAGGCATCGGCATCATTGCAGCTTCCAGAGCTTGGAGTCACTGCGCACATAGATCGCGCCATTCGAGATCGCCGGAGTCGTTAGAACGGTCTCTTTGAGTCCGATCTCATGCGTCACCTTGCCCTCCGGCGCATCAGGATCGATTGTTTGGAAAATGCCTCGCTCGTTCACAATGTGGATGCGCTTCCCAGCCGCCACTGGCGATCCGCTGAAGGGCCCTTTCAGGCGCAGCTTCCACAGTTCATCACCGTTCTTGAGACTCGCCTTGATCAGCACTCCCGCCCCATTCACCACATAGATGTGCTCGCCTAGCACCAGCGGACTGGCTGTGCCGGGATTCAGTTTCTCATTGCGCCAAAGCTGCGTCACCGCACCCTTCTCCGGTGCCAGCGCCGTGATGCCATGTGAAACCGCATACAGCACCTCATTCGTCACCACACTTGAGGGCGTGGTGCTCGCGCCATCGCTGTAATTCCACACTGTTTTACCCGTGTTCGGTTCCACAGCCAGGATGCCCTTGCTTGACTGCAAGGCCACCGCGCCCTTCCAAAGCGTCGCGCTCGACCAGTTCGCCGCCTTCGGGCGCTCCAGCTTCCACTTGTTCTGCCCTGTGGCCACGTCCAGTCCTGCCGCGAAGGACTCGCTGTCATTCTCGCTCTGCACCACCAGCGTCCCATCGATCACCACCGGCGACTGCGCCATCCCCAGACTGTTGCTCGCGTTTGGATAATCAAACGTCAGTCCGCGCAGCCACAGCAGATTCCCGTCGAGATCGAAGGCAAAGAGGTCATTCGACGAAAACAGCGCGAATACCCGGTCGCCATCGCTGCAAGGCGTGTTCGCCGCCACACAGGTCTTGTTGTGAGACATCGTGCGCCCCGTGGCCCGCATCGCACGCTCCCAGCGCTTTGATCCATCCGCCGCGTTAAAGCAAAACACATGCAGCGTCTCCTGCCCGGGGCCGCTGGAGCACGTCACAAACACACGCTCCCCCACCACAATCGGTGCCGAAAGTCCTCGCCCAGGCAAATCAGCCGTCCAGGCGATCTTCAGTTCCTCCGCAGGCACTTTCGCTTCCGTGGAAACCGCCGCCGCGTTCGGCCCGCGAAATTGCAGCCAATCCGCCTTCGCCACACCAGCCGCAAGGCACATCCAAACACACATCGAGATCGTCTTCATGGTCGTCATTCGGTTAAATTTCACTTCGCCGCCAGAATCGCCGTCCCCGTCGCGTCGCACACGCGAAGCTGGAACTCCCACTCCACCGTCCACTGCTCCGTCTGCTCGTTCTGGCAGCACTTCACGAGGATCGTGTTCTTACCCTTCTTGAGCTGACACGGCAGCTTGTACTGATCGAGCTTCGCACCGCGGTGATACTCATCCCGGGCAAACAGCAGCTCGCCGTTCAGCCACACCTTCCAGCCGTTTTTGCAGCCGATACGAATCTCCGCCGGACGGTCGCTCTCACTGAAGAAATCCGCTGCCGCGTAGCCCACCGCGCTCTTTTCCATGCCGAAGGGCTTGTTGAAGTCAATCTTGCCGTACTCGTCTTTGCTGGTGAAATCGACCCACTCCACCTTTTTGCTCTTCCCCTCGTAAATGGCATCAAAATGCAGCTCCTTTTCCGGCGGATACACGGTTTCAAAACCCGCCCGATCCGCGTTGCTGAACGGCGCGATGAGCTTCCAGCTCATGAGAAACCCAAAATGCTTCGGCAAATCCACCGCCTGCCCTAGATCACGCAGCTTCTTGGTCAGCGCCTTGATCTGATCCTCATCGCGGGCACCGCTCAGCCCCTTCGTAAAGGCCACGACAGCGGATTCCTTGTCTTTCTTCTCCAAAGCCACGTCCCCCGCCTCGATCAGTTTCGCCACCGGATGCCGCCGCAGGTCACTGCTCACATCGTTGAGCAGTGTGGGCGTCAATGCCTCCGCCAGCTTCGCATCCGCACGTTGGATCAGGTCAAACGCCACCACGCGGGCACCAGGGCTGTTCTTCGTGTCCTTCAAAAACGTCACCAGCGTCTCCACGGGCATTTTTTTCGCCTTCAGCGCCTCATCAGCGATCACGCCCACCGCCGCGCGCAGCCAGTTCTCGGCCAGCGGGTTCGCCCCGTTCATGCCCTTCAGCACCTCTGGCAGATTCGCCGCGTCCGCCTTCACGATCTCCTGCCAGGCCTTCCCGGCTGCCTCGTTCCCCTGCCCCTCTTTCTGCACACCTCGAAGCGCCTCAATGGGTTTCGACAAATCTCCCGCCGCATGCAACGACAGGCTGGTCAGGACAAACAAGGACAAGGAGGCAAAATGGAGCTTCATGGCGTGATGGTTCATGCTTTCACAAAGAACGCGCCCCGCCAAGCTGGAGTTTCGCATGTCATCCAACATGAGAAAAACAGCCGATGAACCCATCGTGATGATCAAAGTTCATCTGTCTCGACTGTGACAGCAATCCCCCGTGATGCCCGTTCTCGAATGGAGGCCGCAATCGGCGGCCCTCTCACCGACCACACCGCCCCATTCATGCGCCTAGCCTCCGTACTCACTCCGCTCAACGATCATCATCTGGCCCTCGCGGCGCAGTGCGGCGTGGAGGAGATCACGGTGAGGTATCCAGGCCCGGAACTGGCACCCTTGCGGCAAACCAAGACACAAATCGAGCATCACGGCCTGAAACTCGGCATCGTCGAAGGCTACCTGCCGATCGAAAAGCTCAAGCTCGGGAAAGACGATGGCACAGACATGGCAGCGATGAAAACGCTGCTCCAGCACATGCACGAGGCTGAAATCCCGCTGCTCTGCTACAACTTCATGGCCGGCACCGACTGGGTGCGCACCAAACTCGATGCCAAGGAACGTGGCGGCGCGCTGGTGACGGCGTTTGACCTCAGAGAAGCGGAAAAAGCGATGTCGTTGAGCGCCACGGCGAATCAGATCGGCAACGAAACGATCACCGCCGAAGCCTTGTGGACGAATCTGGAGCGCATGCTGACTGAATTGCTGCCCGTGGCTGAAAAATACGGCGTGACGATGGTCATGCATCCTGATGACCCGCCGCTGGCCGAATTCGCCGGCAAGGCGCGCATCATGAATAGCGTCGAAAACTTCGAGCGGCTCATGCGCATCGCTCCCAGCAGGCACAACGCGATTTGCTTCTGCCAGGGTACTTTCGCGGCCATGGGGGTCGATATTCCCGCCACCATCCGTCGTTTCGGTTCCCACATCCGCTACGTTCACTTTCGTGATGTGCGCGGCAATGCCGAAGCTTTCGCAGAGACATTTCACGACAATGGGCCGACGGACATGGTCGCGGCGATGCGTGCCTATCACGACATTGGCTTTGCCGGCCCCATACGGCCCGATCATGTGCCGCAGCTCGATGGTGAGGAAGATGGCGAGCCTGGTTACACGATGATGGGACGCCTTTTCGCCTACGGATACATGCGCGGGCTCATCCAGGCTGTTCAATCATGAGACCTGAAACCAGCAACCTGAAACCCGGCTGTCTTCCTCCTTGGAAGGTGGATGAACTCCCAGCACCGCTGCCATTCAGCCTGCGCAATGCGCTACGCACCATCGGACCGGGGGCCATTCTGCTCGTGGGAGCGATTGGGATGGGCGAGTGGATCGCGGGGCCTCTGTTTGTGGTGCAGCACGGGCGCAGCGTGCTGTGGATCGCGACGCTGGCGTTTGTGCTGCAATCGCTCTTAAACCTCGAAGCGGTGCGCTACACACTCTACACGGGCGAGCCGGTGCTCACGGGGTTCATGCGGATGAGGCCGGGATCGCGGATGTGGGGCATGTTTTATGCACTGGCAGGCTTTGCGCAGCTCGGCATGCCTGCGGCGGCGGCAGGATGCGCGGGCGTGGCCTTTGCGATGCTGCAAGGCCGTGCGCCAACGGATGGCGATGCGTCGATGGTGACGTGGATCACGGTGGCGCTCGTATTGATCTCGGCGGTGGTGCTTGCCTCCGGGAAAAAGGTCGAGCGCCTGTTGGAACGGCTGTCGTGGCTGATGATCCTTTTCATCTTCAGCTTTCTGTTGTGGGTGAATTTCACCTTTGTGCCATTGAAGGGCTGGGTCAGCACGTCAGTGGGCTTCTTCTCGTTCGGCTCGATTCCTGAGAACGTCGATTTCGTGATGCTGGCTGTCTTTGCGGCCCTCGCGGGCAGTGGTGGCATCGGCAATCTCGCCATCGCGAACTGGTTTCGCGACAAGGGCTTCGGCATGGGGTCAAAGACCGGCAATATGGGCGGTGTGTGGAGCACGGAGCAGACGCTGGCACCGGTGGGCAGTGTGTTTTCGATCAACGCTGAAAACTTGAAGCGTTGGCGTGACTGGTGGCGCTACGCGATCATTGACCAGTCCGGCCTGTGGATGCTCGGCTGCATCGTGGGCATGTTTTTGATGGTGAATCTGGCTTCGTCATTGTTTCAGCCGGGCATGCAGGTCTCAGGAGTCGCAGCAGGCGTTTTTCAAGCGGCGGAGATGCGCAAACTTTGGGAGGGCTTTTGGTATCTGGCACTGATGAACGGCTTTTGGATTCTGTTCTCGACGACGCTGACAAATGTCGATGTGCTCGCCCGAGTCGTGGCCGACATGGCCTGGGCTGGCGGTGCCGTGCCGAAAAAAATGCCCGTCGGCCGGTTCTATGGCCTGCTGCTATTCGGTTTCACGGTCATCGCGTGCTTCGGGGCGTTTGTGGGCGATGCGAAGCTGCTGCTCACCATCCTCGGAGCCACCGCCGCACCGATCACGGCCTTCTCCGCGCTGCAAATCCTGCGCCTGAACACCACGCTGCTGCCGCTAGAGTTGCGCCCGCCGTTGTGGCGCAAGATCGCGCTCGTTTTGACCGCCTTGTTTTACGGGGCGATCTCGTTCGCCATGTTCCACCAAATCCTCTCTCATTGATCCACGCCATGTCACGCATCACCGCCATCGAAACCGCCATTCCCTCCGGCATCATGCCGAATCTGCTGCTCGTCCGCATTCATACCGAGGACGGCTTCATCGGCTGTGGCGAAACGTATTACACGCCGCATGCCATCGCCGCGTTGATCCATGATTGGATGGCGGAGCGACTGCTCGGGGCCGATGCGCTGGCGATTGAATCGCACTGGCGCTTCATCTATGAGCGCTGCACGCCGTTTGGGCATCCGGGCGCGGAGATGCGGGCGCTGTCGGCCATTGATCTCGCGCTATGGGACATTCTCGGACAGGCGTGCAATCAGCCGGTGTATCGGTTGCTCGGCGGGCCAGTGCGCGATGCGATTCCGGTGTATAACACCAGCGGAGGTCCGAGCTATGGTGCGGTGGCGGGCGCGAGCGATGCACCGCGTCATCCGGGGTGGCCCGGTTATGGCGACATCGGTTCCAAAGGCCCGCTTCAAGACAACTGGGCCTCACATTTCGCCGCAGGCGATCTGGCGGAGGAATTGCTCGCTGAAGGCATCACGGCGATGAAACTGTGGCCGTTTGATCGTGCCGCGCATCGAAATGGCGGTCTGCACATCTCGTGGACGGACGTGGAAGAGGCGATGAAGCCGCTGCGCGAGATTCGGGAGCGGGTGGGCATGAAAATGGACATCGCCATCGAAGGTCACGCGTTTTTCCAACTGCCCGCCGCCCTGCGCATCGCGGAGGCGCTGCGTGAGATCAAACCGCTGTGGCTGGAGGACGTGCTGCGCGTCGATAACGCCGCCACGCTGGCCGATTTCCGCCGTCGCAGCGGTCTGCCCATCGCCGCGAGCGAGATGCTGCTCGGTCGCAAAGAATACCTCGCCGTGCTGCAAGCGCAGGCCTGCGACTACTGCATGGTCGATCCAACGTGGAACGGCGGCATCAGCGAAACCCGCCGCGTGATCGACATGGCGCAGACCTTCAACGTGCCCGCGACCATCCACGACTGCACCGGCCCGCTCACGCTTTTCAGCGGCCTGCACCTCGCCGCCTCATCGGCCAATGTCGTCTTCCAAGAAACGGTGCGCGCCCACATTCGCTCGTTCTACGACAAGCTGGTCGATACGCTGCCAGTGATCGCGAACGGCAAGGCACAGTTGCCGACGGGAACGGGCCTCGGCACCAAGCTGAAGGACGAGTTGTTCCGTGAAGGCGTGAATGAATGGAGGCAGAGCCTCTGGAAGGCATGAAGACGTTTCTAGCCGTCATTTGGGCTGTCGCCGGATCGTCGGTGGCCGCGCAGCAGGTGCATCGCGTGGAAGATGTGCGCCTGTTTTACCACACGGAGGGCCAGCACGCCGTGGATGCAGCCGATGCGAATGCGAACGGCGTTTCCGATCAAGTCGAGGATATCATGACGCAGGTGCGCGCGGCACGAATGATGTTTGTGGAGGTGCTGGGCTTCCCCGAGCCTCTGAAAACGGAGCGCTTTCGCGAGGCGCGCTTCATCGACATCGGTTTCCGGCACAAGGACGTGCTCAAAATGAATGGCGTGGCCTACGATGAATTGCAACGCTACAACAAGCCCGGCGATCTTCCCGGCACGCTCAGCATCGCCTTCACCGTGGCCACCTCCGTGAAGGCTCCGGCGAATCTGACGCCCGCGCACGAGTTCTTCCATCTCATTCAATACAGCACCACCCACTTCAAGAACCGCTGGTTTCTCGAAGGCACGGCCCGCTGGTCCGAGCGCGCGCTCGGTGCTGGCGATCTCGGCCCCGCGCGTGTGCTCAGCTCCTGGCCGCTGCCGGAGACTCGCAAACTGGAGATCTCCGCGATGGCCTACGAGGCTTCCGAGCACCTGTGGAATCCGCTTGCCGCGCGGGCCGACAAAAGCGGCACGATCCCGGACTCGCCCGCGCTGAAGCAGCTCCAGTCCATGACCTACACGGACGGGACGCCGGTTTTAAAAGACCTCAAGCTCACCGGTTGGGCCTTCATGCGCGACGTGGTCATCGAGCTGGGTAAACTCGACGACCTCGCCTTCCGCGAGCTCGGCTACGACCGCTGGTCGGAGGAGAACCAGAGATCGCCGAAGAACGAGCCGTACCTGTGGCGCTCGGTGGAGGAGGTTGCGCGGCGGCATGCAGAAAGAAAGTGAACCGGCCTCTGTTTGAGTGGCATGTTCTCTTCCAAACTACGGCTCTTCCTCTTCCTGAATGTCTCCTGGGCCGCCACTGCCGAGGACATCACCTGGCTGATCGACTACGACGCCAAATCGCTGCCTACGGCTCCATGGACTGCCGTCGGCACACCAAACGCGAAGCTCGAAGCCGACGGCCTGCGCCTCATCGACGATGGCAAGGAGTTCGCGCATTTCCGCGCTGCTTGGAAGGCGAGCCCGGATGACGAGATCATCGTCGAAGCAACGATCAAGGCCGGTGCCATCACTGGCTCACAGCCGAAGAAGCCCGCCACATCGCTTTGGCCGTGGCGCGATGGCGCCCCGGTGATGGTGCAGGTCAGCGATGGCACGCATCAGGACGGGCTCGTGATCTTCCCCGCACAAGCCACGAGCTTCACGGATCGCTTCGTCCCGATGGACACGACGAACCGCTTCCACACCTACCGCCTCATCATTCGCGGCACGGACATGGAGATGTGGGTGGATGGTGAAAAGAAGGTCGTCGGCCAAAATGCCTTCTGGAAGAAAGCCGACTCGCCGGAGCCATTCATCCAGTTCGGATCGAGCGCGAAGGCCGCCACGGGCGATGCATTGTGGTCCAGCGTGAAGCTCGGCGTGCGCAAAGCGACCGCCGCACCTGCCAAAGACCCGATCAAGCTCACCGTCAGCGAGCCTTGGGAGATCAAGCGCGACGACATCCGCCAGACGCGGCCTTATCTTTACGACATGGGCAAGGGTCTGCTGCTCATGAGCGTCGCCCAAGGCCCCGATGCCTTTTATGAGCCTTATGGCCTGCTCAAATCGACCGACGAGGGCAAAACATGGACGCCGATCCCCGGCCTCGACAAACTCGACACCACGCCGCTGCCATGCCTGCGCCGCCCTGATGGAAAAATCCTCGCCGTGTCACGCTGGACACGCACGCAGCCGGACGGGCGCGTCACCGGCAAAACCGTGCACCTCAATGCCGATGCGACGAGCTTTGAGATGATCGACAACGAGATCCGTTTGCCCAAAGAGTTCACCAACGAGTCCAAAGGCGATCAAATCATCTGCGAGCGCCACATCTGGAACGATGCCGACGGCGGCGCGACGATGGTCGTGTGGAGTCGGAAGGCCGTGAAGCTGCCCGATGGCCGCAACAACACCGTGCGCATGTCCCACCTCATGCGCAGCACCGATGAGGGCAAGACGTGGACCTACTTCAGCACCATCGGCCCCGGTGGTGAGCCCGCCGTGTGCCGCCTGAGCGACACCGAGCAAGTCGCCGTCATCCGCGGTGATCGGAACAGCCGCATGAAGCAGATGTTTTCCCACGACGCCGGCAAGACGTGGACCAAGCCCGTCGAACTCGAAGTCGGCCGCGTTTTGCCCGATCTCGTGCTCATGAGCAACGGCGTGCTCGCCTGCAGCTACGGCCGCCCCGCGAGCTGTCTCATGTTCAGCCTCGACGGCGGCCAGACCTGGCCCGCGCACCACGTCATCAGCGAAAAAGTCGGCTTCAACTACACCAGCATCCGCGAGATTAGTCCCGGCAAGCTGCTCTACATCCACGACGCGCCGAAGATGAGTGCGATGGTGATCAATGTGGAGGTCGTGAAATAGAGTCAGTACACATTTTCAGATCCGAACACATGAAGAAGGCACACACTATCCTCTCGGCACTCCTCGCTGCGTCTGGTCAGCTCCTTGCTGCTGACGCTGTGACAGACATCGGTGACCGCCTGGAGATCTTCGTGGATCATGCGCTCATCGACACCATGGACGGCGCGACGCTGACTCTCGGCCAGCCACGACCGGAGGAGGTCAGTCTGACGTTTGATCATCCTTGGGAAAGCAGCTTTTCGGCAGCCTACATGACGGTGATCAAGGATGGTGGCACGTATCGCCTCTACTATCGCGGCGGAAGTAAGACCGACACAGGCATGATCAAGGCTGGGACCGAGGTGACTTGTTACGCTGAAAGCAGCGATGGAAAAACGTGGGTCAAGCCGAAGCTGGGACTCGTCGAGTTCGAGGGCAGCAAGGACAACAACATCATTCTTGGCCCCACCAAGCTCCGCTCCTCATGCAATTTCACGGCGATGCTGGATGACCGGCCTAGTGTGCCAGCCGCGGAACGCTACAAGGGCGTGGGCTCTGGATCGGGGCGCGAGGAAGGACTCATCCGCTTTGTCTCGCCCGATGGCATTCATTGGAAAATCTACTCCGATGAGATCATCTTCGATGGCTACAAGCTGGATTCACTCAACGTGGTGAGCTGGCTTCCGGCAGAGCAGTGCTACGCCATCTACATGCGAGCCTGGAGCGAAGGTGGCACGCCGGGAAATCCCAAGCCAAGAGACGCGTATCGCACCATCGCGCGTTCCATCTCCAAGGATTTCAAAACCTGGTCGGAGCCCGTGCGCATGCAGTTCGCCGGCGAGGAAAAGGCCCGCAATCTCTACTCCAACGCCACGATGCCGTATTTCCGCGCTCCTCACATCCTGATCTCGACGCCGCATCGCATGATCAGTGAGGAGGTGGTCCCGCGTGCCGAGTTGGAGGCTTACCGCACCGAACTCCGCGCCATCACCAACTCGATCGGCGATGTGATGCTGATGTCCTCGCGCGATGGCACGACGTATGACCGCACCTTCATGGATGCTTTTGTGCGACCAGGCATGGAGCGCGGCGCATGGCATGCCAGGAGCCTGTTTGCCTCCATGGGCATCGTGCCCACCGGCGATGCGGAGATGTCATTTTATGTCTCCACCAATTATGCGCTCCCATCGCATCAAATTCGGCGCTACTCACTGCGAACGGATGGTTTCGCTTCCATCCATGCGGGTCACAAAGGTGGCACGGTGACGACCAAGCCCCTTCGCTTCAGCGGCGAGAAGCTCGTGCTCAACTACTGGACTTCCGCCGGCGGCATCATTCGCGTCGAGTTGCTGGATGAAGCTGGCAAACCTTTGCCCGGATACGCAGCAGGTGATTGCCAAAAAATCATTGGCAACGAAATCCGGCACGTCGTGTCGTGGGGAGACAAAGCCAACCTGAACGACCTAGTGGGAAAACCGGTGCGATTGCGCTTCCGCATCATCGATGCCGACCTTTACTCCCTGCGTTTCGAGCACTGAGGACCTGGCTAGAAGAGCATCGAACCACTCAATTATCCTTTGTATATGCGCCTCTTCCTGAGCCTCCTTTTCCTCGCCACCTCCGCCCTCGCCGAACTCACACCCAGCGAGCGCGAGCTGATCCAGCAACTCGGTCCCGGCACGCCCGAGCCCATTTTGCTCTGGACGGACAAACCGCCGCAGTTCCTGGAAAACGCCGCGCCGGAGGTCATCAAGGACAACCAGACCATCCAGAGCGTCTCGGTGCCCACGATCACGCCGTATCTGCCACCGAAGGAACATCGCACCGGCATGGCCATCGTCGTGTGTGCCGGTGGCGGCTATGGCGGGCACGCTTGGAAGACGCACGTCGTGTATGCGGCGCAGGTCTTCAATCCGATGGGCGTGGCGGTCATCGGTCTCAAATACCGCACGCGTCCGCCGCACCTGCTGCCGAACGAAGGCATTCAGGCGCTCACCTTGCTCGATGCAAAACGCGCCATGCGACTCGTGCGGCATCGCGCCACCGAATGGGGCCTCGATCCGGCGAAAATCGGCGTCGCAGGCTATTCCGCCGGCGCGAACCTCGCGATGAATCTCGCCGCGAACTTTGATCTCGGCGATCCGCAGGCCACTGATCCCATCGAGCGCCTCAGCAGCCGTCCTGACTTCGCTGTGGGCCTCGGCACCTGGCATTGGCGCAAGCCGGAGAACCCGTTTGTCTTCAAGCCGAACTCACCGCCCGTTTTTCTCGTCCACGCCACCACCGACAAGCCCATCGAGATCGCCACGAACATCATCGCCGACCTGAAAAAGCTCGGCGTCCCCGCCCGCCTCGATCTCCACGAAGAAGGCGGCCACGGCGTCGGCAACCTCATCCCCACCCGAGTGAAACACCACTTCCCCGGTGCCCAGTGGCCGAAGGCGCTTATCGAGTGGCTGGGGACGCTGGACCAGAAAAAGTGACGCTACAGCAACCCGCTCACCAAAGAAGCTTCACGCCATACGCCGCGAACTCGGAGTCACATGAGACCAAGGTCAGATCCTCCACCATGGCTTGGGCGATGACCAGCCGGTCAAAGGGATCGTTGTGATGAAACGGCAGCCGTCGGTGCTCGTGGAGATGCGGGACGAGGATGGGCAGGATCAGGATGTTGGAGGCATCCAGACGGTCGGGAAAGAGCTGGTCGAAGGGGAGTGGCAAAGTGAGTTTGCCCAGCGAGTCCTTGATCCCGATCTCCCACAGCGTGGCGGGACTCACGAAGACCGTGTTCGCTGCGTCCTGAATGCAGGCCAGAGCTTTGGCGCTGAGCTGGCTGCTACCAGCCAGAAACCACAGCAGCGCATGAGCATCCAGCAGCACCTTCATGGGCGATAATCGGCAAAGGCTTCGAGCGGCGCGTCAAAATCATCGGCCATCTTGATGCCGGGCACCGAGCCAAACCCTGGGCGTGTCGTCGGTGTCGCTTGGGATTCGTCCTTCGCCTTCGACTTGAGGAAATGGAGGTAATGCAACACCTCGCGCAGCAGCGGTTCCGGCTGCTGGGAGACTTCGGAGATTAGGAGTTGCTGGATCGACATGCGGTAGTTTTACCGCATCCCAAGCCGCCTGCCAAGCTCGCGTTCAGGCTCGACATGGACTGCGGCAGCCTGCTGCCGCTTTTCCGAGGCAGCCCTGCTGCCGCCAGCGTCTCCAGGTCACCGAAGAAACCTCTCGGCTGCCGCAGACGCGGTAGCGCCTCAGCGAGACATCACCTTGAAAGGTTCGACGGCCAGCAGGCTGGCCTCCCGAAACATGGACTGCGGCAGCCTGCTGCCGCTTTTCCAAGGCAGCCCTGCTGCCGCCAGCGTCTCCAGGTCACCGAAGAAACCTCTCGGCTGCCGCAGACGCGGTAGCGCCTCAGCGAGATATCACCTTGGAGGGTTCGACGGCCAGCAGGCTGGCCTCCCGAAAGCGGCAGCAGGCTGCCGCAGTCCATGTGTTGAGGGAAAGCGCACCGCGAGAGTTCACGAAGAAGAAGGCAAGAGCCCTAAAATCAGAATTCTCGCGCCTTCTTCATCTCTGGCGGAGCTCCTCATCCCCGCCCGCGAAAGGGCCAAAGGTGCTCGTCGAGTGTCTAGAACGACAAGGGAGGATGTTCGAACTTGCCAGAGTTTGGTGTGGCTCAGCGGCATTAGCCTAGATAAGCTACAGTGTGAACATGGCTGCCATCCACAAGGTAACGGAGCGCGTTAAAAAGCTTCGGAAGGAGAAGATGTGCTTGGCACCTTCTGATGACTGTGAGGGCAAGATCATTCGCGCACACACGATGTCGGAAGGCTTGATGCTTCGCGCAATAGCGCGTGACGGACACGTCTATACCTGGAGTTTCAATTTTAAGCCAACCCAAGGCCTTCATGACAAGATCAAGTTCGAGGAGTGCGGTGTTAACGAGACATCCGTATTCTTGGGGTTCTGTCAAAAGCATGACAGAGTGCTATTTGCCTGCCTCGAGACTGAGAAGTTTGTCTGTTCTAGCAAGCAACTGGCGATGCTGTATTTCAGAGCCGTCTCCAAAGAATATTACGCTAAACTCAAGCAACTGCAGAGCATAGTTCGTCCCGAGGAACTCAGAGAGGTGCACGGTCTTGAGCCGAATAGCGTGTTAGAGATGGGGCCAGCTATGGCGCTCTATGAAACATCTTCGCTAACGGCCGTTGCAGAGATTCATGAGCTAAAGGAGCGGCTCGATCGAATCATAGTAACTGGCGATTTCCGTCGTGTAGTTTCTCATGTGTTCGAGATTGAAGGAGGTTTCCCGGCTGTTTGCGCGGGGCTCACAAATCCTGATTTTGATTTCAATGGAAACCTGATTCAGGACCTATCCAACCTGAGCAAAAAAAGCTGAAGTGATATCGCTTTCAGTCGTGCCGCAGGAGCGCAGCTCATTTGTGATCATCAGCTATTTGGATATTCACGCACTTAGCGCAGAACGACTGATCACATCACTTCTTGGCCGAGCGGATATTGCGGCGGATTTGATCTGGATGACATTCTGCCACTTTGAGAACTCCGCATACTCGCCGCATTGGGTTGATTCCCTTCCTCCGGGCACTAGGGCAGATCTAGAGCGAGCAACCTTCAGTAATATCAATCTGTTTGATCCGGAGTTCAGCATTCTTGCTGATCGGAAGGCGGAGATGCCTGGGTTTCGAGTGGTGCGCTCATTTCGAGTTTGAAAGATACGAACACGGGCAAGGTGAGTCTCCCGGCTGGAGACAAGCCAGCTACGAATGAGCTGTCTCCCTTCCTTGGAGAAGACCCACCCCGCTCCCCACGTTTCATGTCCCCACATGAAACCCCTCCTCGCGCTCTTCCTCTCCCTCACCGCCGCAGCCGCTGCGGACCTGACATTGCTCGACGCGGGGAAATCGGACTACCAGATCGTTTTGCCGGATGCGCTGCCTTCGCCGGCTTTGGAGGAAAGCCTCGTGCAGACGGCGCGGCTGCTCCAAACGGCCTTTTTGGCGAACAAGGCCGAAGTGGCGGTCGTGCGGGAAAAGGAGCGCGATGCGGCCAAGCCGGCGTTGATGCTCGGGAACACGCAGTTCGCGCAGAAGAATGGCCTCGACGTGACGAAACTGCGGGATTGGAGCTTTGTGCATCGGGTGGTGGGCAAAGACATCCTCATCGCGGGGCATGATCATCCCTCGAAGGCACCGACGGACAACAAGCGCAGGCCGAATTGGGATCGCGTGGGCACGGCGAAGGCGGCGGTGGATTTTGCGCGGCAGTTCATGGGCGTGCGCTTTTTGTATCCCGATCTGCCGGGCTACACGCCGGTGAGCGGCGCGGCGAAGATCGACCTGCTCGCGTCGCCAGCGATCGAGTTTCTGCCGATGGCGACGATGACGGTGCCGGAGTCGTTGAACGTGACGACCACGCCGCTGCTGCGGGTGAACACGGCGCATCCGGCGGGCGCTTCGTTTTACGATCTCGCGCACAATCGCTTTCCGCGTGTGGACGAGCAGTTCGGTGGTCACACGTGGGAGCGGGCGGTGCCGGCGGAGTTGTTTGCGGAGCACCCGGAATACTTCGCGATGATCAGCGGCTCGCGTTTGAAGCCGGAGGGCGGCAAGGCGCAGTATTGCCTGTCGAATCCCGACGTGCAGGAGCGCATCTACCGCGATCTCGCGGGCTTCTTCGACAAAGGCTACGACAGCGTCGATCTCGGCCAGCCGGACGGCTTTCGCGAGTGCCAGTGCGAGAAGTGCGATGCGCTCCACGGCACCGGCAAAGACTGGTCGGAGAAGATCTGGATCTTCCACCGCGATGTCGCGCGGCGTTTGGAGAAGTCGCATCCCGGCAGGCAGGTGACGATGATGAGCTACATCCTCACCGCCGCGCCGCCGAAGACCTTCAAAGTCTTCCCCGCGAACACCTGCATCATGCTCACCGGCACGAACGAGGAGGACATCGCCCCGTGGCGTGGCATCGACGTGCCGCGCGGCTTCACCGGCTACGTTTACAACTGGTGCCCGAACCTCGGCACGCGCTACACGCCCATGCGCACGCCCGGCTACATCGAGCAGCAGGTGCAACGGCTCGCCGTGAACCGCATCCAGTCGCTCTACCGCGACGGCCCCGGCCAGCTCTTCGGCCTCGAAGGCCCCGTCTATTACACCATGGGCCGCATGTTTGACGATCCGGCGAACAACCACGCGAAGAACCTCATGCCCGAGTTCTGCGAGGCCGCATTTCAAAACAAGAGCATCGCCTTCTCCATGCGTGCCTTTTACGACGAGCTGTATCACGCCATCGCGCTCTACTCGGACCACATCGGCACGCGCACCGACGTGTGGACCTTCAAAGCGCTGCCCACCGATGCTCGCGGACGCAAAACGGTCACCGATCCCTTTCAGCTCATCGCCTTCCTCTACACGCCGCGCATGCTCGCCGCGATGGAGGCCCACCTCGCTCAGTCCGAGAAGCTCGCCACCACGCCGAAGGTGAAAACACGCCTCGCGCTCGTGCGCACCGAGTTCGATTACTTGAAGCACTTCGCGAAGGTCGTGCACCTGCATCAGGCCTATCAAATGATGCCCGACACCGGCTCGCTGCATCGCCTGCTCGATGCCATCGACGCGCGAAACGCCTTCATCGCCACGCTTTACGTCAAAGGGCATCAAAAAGAGTGGAATCACCTATTGTTCCCCTTTCCCGGCCACGACGCGAAGCACCTCCAACTCGCCCACGACGGCTACCAGGAGCCCTACGCCAGCACCTGCTTCAACTGGGACACCAAGGCCATGCGCGACGCCCCGCCCATGGGCCTCAAGAAGCTCACCATCGCCAAAACGACCGCCAAACTCACGCTCGACAGCCCCGAGTGGCAAAACGCCACCGCGCACACCCTTACGCTCCTCCCACCGCTGCACACGCTGCCGCGCCACACGACGATCCGCCTCCTCTACGACGACAAAGCCCTCCACCTCCGTGCCGAGGCCACGCTCGGCGATGAAACGAAGTTCACCGCCTACAACCGCGACCGCGTCCTCACCCATCAAGAAGCCATCGACGTCTATCTCGCCCCAAACCCCGCCCAACCGCTCTTCTACCGCCTCACCCAAGGAGCGAACGCCGCCAGCAAATACGACGCCCTCAACGGCCGCATCACCGACGTCATGGACCCCCGCCACGGCAAAGACGACCCCACCTGGAACGGCGACTGGACCAGCGAAACCCGCGTCGATGCAAAGACCAAACGCTGGCACGCCCATCTCGTGATTCCCTTCACCACCCTCGGCGTCGAGTCCCCCACCAAAGGCATCACCTGGAAAGCCAACTTCAGCCGCAACCACGCCCTGCCGCGCGAAGTCATTGACCGCGCGATTTGGTCCTCATCGCTGACGAGCACGAGCATGGACGACACGGCGGTGATGGGGGAGATCGTGTTTGAGTAGTCGGGGCATTCGTGCTCCGTCCCATGGGGCAAAATCTAACGGACCGGCACATGCCAAGAATACCCACCATGAAAGCAGAGATTACCAATGCCCTGATCAGATGTAGAAGAGCCGATCAAGCTGCTCAGCCTGAGTTCGCGCTAGTGAGATATGATTTGGGGCTATGGGTGCGCGAGCTGCCAGAGTCCCTGGATGACCTTGTCTCTGATCTTTTGCGGATTCGTCCGCTTCTGAAAAGCTTGGGATCAGGCAGTTCAGAGTTCACCCTTCATTTGACGGCACGCATCGACGAACTGCACTCCTTGGTATTGCCTCCCATTTTGGCTGAGATGGCTGGCGAGTGTGGATTTGCGATTGAGGTGTTTGGAAGTCCAACCTAGCGATGACCCGATAATTCGTTTTCCTCATGAAAGTTCTCATCGCTCTACTTGCCCTTGGTTTTGCACGATCACTCCCTGCCGCCGAACCAGTGCCCGACAAGCTCGTTGTGCTTACGTTTGATGACTCGGTGGCCAGTCAGGCGAACTATGTGGCACCGCTGCTAAGGAAGCATGGCTTTGGTGCCACGTTCTTCATCACGGAGGGCTTTGAGTTCCTCGTGGATAAGACGCACTACATGACCTGGGAGCAGATCAAGGCGCTGCATGAGCAAGGCTTCGAGATCGGTAATCACACGCGGAAGCACGCGGGCGTGACCAAGCAGAAGCCGGAGCAACTGGCGGCGGATGTGGAGTTCATCGAGACGCGATGCGCGGAGCATGGCATTCCGAAGCCGGTGAGCTTTTGTTACCCCGGTTATGCAACGAGCGAGGCGGCGGTGAAGCTGCTCGGTGAACGCGGCTACCTTTTCGCCCGCGCCGGCGGCGCGAAGGCCTTCGATCCGGCCGCAGACGAACCTTTGCTGATGCCGCAAGCCTTTGACGGCAAGCCGGAGAGCACGCTGGAGCAGTTCAAGGCCGCTGTGGCGCAGGCGAAGGGCGGCAAGATCGCGGTGATGACCTTTCACGGCGTGCCGGACATCAAGCACCCGTGGGTGAGCACCGATCCGGCGAAGTTTGAAACCTACATGCAGCACCTCAAAGACGAAGGCTGCACGGTGATCGCCATGCGGGATCTGGTGAAATACCTGAAGTAACCGCGAGCGGCTGCGTATTGCTGAGCCCATGAAATTCATCCTTCTTGCCAGCCTCCTGTTCGTGGTCTCTGCCATGGCTCAGGAGATGAAACGCAGCATTCCCTATGTCGAAAACGGCCACGCGCGCCATGTGCTCGACATCTACACGCCAGCAAACGCGAAGAACCTGCCGGTGGTGTTCTGGATTCACGGCGGCGGCTGGCAGACGGGTGACAAGGCGAACGTGCAGGAGAAGCCTGCGTGGTTCACGAAGAAGGATTTCGTTTTTGTGTCGATCAATCATCGCCTGCTGCCGGATGTGGAGATGGAGGTGCTCGTCCGCGATGTGGCAAAGGCCTTTGGCTGGATGCACAAGCACATTGCCGAGCATGGCGGTGATCCGAAACGTGTGCTCGTCGGCGGGCATTCATCCGGCGCGCAGCTCGCGACGCTCATCTGCACCGATGACCGGTATTTGAAGGCGGAAGGCGTGTCGTTTGAAGATCTCATCGGCTGCGTGCCGGTCGATGGCGACACCTACGACATCCCGGCGATCATTGAGGTGGCTGAAACGCGCCGTCGCGTGCATCACCAGCCGCAGGCGAAGTTCGGGCATCGCGAAAAGTTCGGCAATGACCCCGCGAAGCATCTCGACTTCTCCGCCGTGACGCATGTGGCCAAGGACAAGCACATCCCGCCCTTCCTGATCCTGCATGTGTCGGATCATCCTGACAACTCGGCACAGGCGCAACGTCTCGGAGCTGTGCTCAAAGAGGCGGGCATCCCGGTGACGGTGTTTGGCGGCAAAGAGACGAATCACACCAAGATCAACGCCAACCTCGGCACTGAAGGCGATCCTGCGACGAAAGCGCTGACGGAGTTTGTGGCGAAGATTTTGAAGCCATGAAGCTGCCTCTGATGCTTGCCCTGGCCGCCTGCGTGTCCATGCACGCGGCGGAGCTGCGAATCAGCACGTTCCATGTGGATGCCACGCCGCCCATCGGGTCGCCCTTGTGCAATGGGGCGGTGAAACCGGTGAAGGAAATCGTGACGCCGCTCACCGCGCGGGGCGTGGTGTTGCTGGGAGCGGGAGAGCCGGTCGTGCTGTGCGCGTTCGACTGGGTGGGGATCGCGAATGAGAGCCATGATGCGTTTCGCGCGGCCGTGGCGGAGGCGGCGGGCACCTCGGCGGAGCGGGTGACGATTCACACGCTGCATCAGCATGACGCGCCGGGCAGTGATTTTGCGACGGAACGACTGTTGGCCGAGCACGGGCTGCCCGGATTGTATTCCAATGCCGCGTTCGACCGCGAGGTGATGCAACGGCTCGCCACGGCGGTGAAGGAGTCGTTGTCGAAAGCGCAGACGGTCACACACATCGGCCTCGGCGCAGGCAAGGTGGAAAAGGTGGCCTCGAACCGGCGCATTCTTGGATCAGAGGGCCGTGTGATCCTGCAACGGCAGAGCGCGGGCGGCAAAAACCCGGCGGCACGCGAGGCGCCGGAAGGCACGGTCGATCCGCTGGTGCGTTTGATCACGTTTTGGAATGCTGACAAAGCCGTGGCGGCGCTGACTTACTACGCCACGCATCCGCAGAGCTATTATGGCCAGGGTTCGGTGAACTGGGACTTTGTGGGCATGGCGCGTGAGCTGCGGGCGGCGGCTCTGCCGGGTGTGGCCTGTGTGCATTTCGATGGAGCGGGCGGCAACGTGGCGGCAGGCAAATACAACGACGGAGTGAAGGACAACCGGCCCGTGCTGGCGCAACGCCTCGCGGAGGGCATGAAGATCGCATGGGAATCGCAGACGAAGCATGTGATCACGGCGGAAGACGTGCGCTGGAGCGTGGAACCGGTCGCCATGCCGGTGCGGGACACGCTGGACGAGGAAGCGCTGCTGGCGCGGCTGAAGGATGCCTCACAGAAGCAGCCGGATCGCATCCGGGCGGGGCGTGATTTGACATTTATGCGCCGCACACGCGGCGGGCACCGGATTCCGCTGAGCTGTCTGCAACTCGGCCCGGCGCGTGTGCTGCACATGCCGGGAGAATTGTTCGTGGAGTATCAGATCGCCGCGCAGCAAATGCGGGCGGGTGATTTCATCGCCATGGCGGCGTACGGTGACTATGGGACCGGTTATATCGGGACCGAGATCGCCTACGGTCAAGGAGGCTATGAGACGGGCATCGTCTCGCGTGTGGCACCGCAGGTGGAAAAGGTGCTGATGGACGCGATGCGAAAGCTGCTCGGCGTGAAGTGATCCTGATCAGCCGCCATTCACCACCATGCCGCGCAAGGCGCTGGCTGACATCATCGGCTGGAGCAGCGCGAGGGCGGCGCGGAGCTTGACCGTTGTGGTGACGGTGGGGTTGTTGACGATGAGCACATCACTGGCCAGCGGAGCCAAGGGAGCGACATTGGCGAAGCTGCTGAGCAACGGCGAGGCGTCGAGGATGATCCAATCGACCTCCGTTTTGGCGCGGTCGATCCACTGACGGTAGCCGTCGAGCAGCTCGTTGGTGGCGTGCGCGGGCAGATCACAGCCGGGCAGCAGGAAGAGATTGCTGTGGCCGTAGCGCAGCGCCTCAAGATTGTGCGCATAAGCACCGTGCCCCTGCGCGACACGCGGGAACCACTCGTGCAGCTTGGGAGAGGAAGGATTGCACTCCATCAAGAACACACGGCGGCCCTGGTGGCAGAAGGCGGCCGCGAGCGCGGCGGCGACGAGCGTTTTGCCCTCGCCGGACTCGGCGCTGGTGATGAGAACGACGCCAGTGGTGCCACTGCGGTTGATGGCCTGTTTTTCGAGCGTGCTGGTGAGCTGATGCAGCGCGGTGGAGGCACCGATCGGCTCCGGTTTGAGCAACTCAGCGAGCATGACCTCCGGTGTGGAGCCAGACACCCATGGCAGACGGGCGAGTACCGTCGCCTCACCATCGGCCGGCTTGAAGAGCGGCAGATTGCGCGTCGCCGGGGGTGGAGGGCGGCTCATCTGAGGCGAGGGTGGGGGCGCGATGGAAAACGGAGAAATGGCAGGAGCAGGCTGCGGCGCTGGCGGCATAGGGTAACCGTAGCCAAACGGGGTGTGCTGAACGGGCTCATGCCTTTGGGGCATGGGAGGCTGTGGACGCAGGAGCCGCATCACATGATCGTCAAAAATGCCCCAGCCAACGGGCACGCCGATGAGGCAGAGGCCGAACAGCATCACGGCGGCCACAGCGGCCACGGGCTTGTTCGGTTTCACAGGCTTTTCAGGCGCCATGGCCACGTCGGCCACGCGCAGCAGGCCGCTGTCACGGAACTGGCCGGTGAGCGCGGCCTGACTGCGGCGCATCTCGATTTTCTCGTATAACTCACGGTCCATGCGCACCTGGTCGCGCAGCATGCCTTGCTGGACATTCTTTCCGCTGAAATCAAGCGCGTCACCACGCGCCTGGCTGAGCTGGGTGCGATAGTCGGCGAGCTCACGTTCCTGCGTTTCGACCTCGCTCCTGATCATGGCGGCGACCGCGTTAATGGAGCGGTCGAGCACGGCGCGCAGGGCGTCGATCTCCTTGGAAAGACCGACCATCTTGGGATGTCTGCGCCCGCAGGTGGCTTCCAGCGGGGCGCGCTCGGCCATCTTGTCATCGAGCTGCTTGCGGATGTGGGCCACATCAGGGTTGTCGGCAAAGAGCCGGAGCTCGGTGAGATCCCGGCCGGCTTTTTGCGCGGCAGCGAGACTGTCGAGGTCGGACTTGGCCTTGATGAGCTTCAGATCGGCCGAGGTGATGGCTGTGTTGAGCTGGCGCACCTTCTCACTGGAGATGTCCTTCGTCTCCGTGTCCTCAATGAGCCCCTCGCTCTTGCGGTAGGCGTTGAGTTTCTGCTCGGACTCATTCAGGCGCTTTTTCAGCTCCTCGGACTTTTTCTCCAAGTAACTGGAGGCGTCCGCGCTGAGCTGTGACTCTTGCTCGGCGACGTAGTGGATGTAGTCCTCGACGTAGCGGTTGGCGAATTCAGCGGCGAGCTGCGGATCGCGATCACGCACCTGCACGCGGAGGACATGGGACTCTTTGAGCGGCTCGACTCGCACCGAGGCGATCATGAGATCAACGAAGGTTTCACGCGGATCGCCAGGCTTGCCGGGCTGGTAGAGACCCGCGAGCTTGAGCAGCTCATCCTTGCGGCTGAGGGAGTTGGCCTCGCGCAGGAGGTACGCGTCACGTTTCTCCGCCGGGAACTGGTCGTAGAAGTGGCTGAGGAACCGGCGGGAGAGCAGCTCGGTGCGGTGGTTGTTGATGAGCTGCGGGGCGCTCAGCTCGGTGACACCACGGGTGGCCATGGACTCGAAGTTGAACACATTGCCGTCCTGGATGCGGAGGAGAAGCTGGGACTCCGCCTCGTAAATCTTCGCCCCCATGCCAAGCCAGTAGTAGGCGAACGCGCCGAGCAGCAGGCCCAGGAACGCGCCACGCAGCCAGCGCTTGCGAATGTAGCCGAACACGTCCGCGATGCTGATGAGCGGCTGCACCTCGAAGTCGCTGGGATTGATCGGCGGCAGGAAGGCGCGCGGGTCAAACACCGGAGACGCGCCCGCATGAGCCGGAATGGTCAGCGAATGGCCCGACGGCACCATCTCCTGCGGCGGCGCCAGCGCCAGCACGGCCCCAAATCCGTGCGGGGGCGCGGATGGCACTGGTTTCATGCTGTAGGGGATGGCCATGATCTGGAATTAAGCGGCGAGAGAGAGAGGTGTTTCGCGACGGAGAGACTTTTCACGCAGAGGGTCATCCCGCAGGCACATGGCCTTCAGGATGATCTCGTTCACCAGACGCACATCGAAGACCTCGGCGGCGAGCTGGCGGCTGGCGCGACCTTGGACCGCGATCTGGTCTGGATGATCAATATACCACTCCATGGCGCATCCGACAGCGGCGACATTTTGCGGCTGGCAGAGGAAGCCGTTTTGGCCCTGCATGAGCATTTCACCATTCTCGCGCTGTGCCTCGCCCTCGGCGGTGAGCCTCACGCATTCGCGCGCGCCGACGGAGTTTGTGGTGATGACCGGACGACCGGTGGCAAGCGCCTCCAGGGTGGCGTGCGGCACGCCTTCACGATACCACGTCGGCAGGACGAAGATGTGCATGGATTTGAGCAGTGTGGCGATGTCCTTGACCATGCCATGATGCACCAGCGTGCCTTCTGCCACCCACTGGCTGACCTCGCTCTCGTCCACACGGTTCGGATTGGGATCAAAGGGGCCCACGAGATGAAATTCGGTGTTCGGATGAAGCTGTTTCACTCGGCGGGCGGCCTCGGCGAAAACGCGCACACCTTTGCTGATGAGCAGCCGGCTCACCAAAACAAAGCGCACCCGGCCATCCTCGATGTTTTCATCGTCCTCGAGCGGCGCGTGGCCGTACTCGTCCATGTTCACACCCGAACCGGCGGTGACATGCACCGGCACGCCGGCAGGCAGCATGCACATGTCTGTGAAGAGCTTCACGTCATCCTGGTTCTGCATGAAGATGACATCGGCGCGCTTGAGGGCGAGGCGATGAAGCGCCTGGGAGATGAAGCTGACGATTTTCTGCTTCCACGTCACCGGTTTGACGAAGGTGAAACCCAATCCGGGCAGCAGGGCATACACACGACGGATTCCGGCCAGCCGGGCGATGACACAGCCATAAACGACCGATTTGATGGTGTAGGCGAACAGCGCGTCCGGCTTCTCACTGCGGAAGAGCCGCCACATGTCCCCCATCGTCACGAGATCCTTCAGCGGGTTGATCTTGGAGCGTGCCATGCGGATGGAGCGATGCCTGCCGCCGAGACTGCTGACAAATTCACGCACATGCGGGTAGTCTTCCGCCGCCGCCGTGACGACCTCACAGCCATGTGCGGCGAAGTCGCGGATCAAATCGCCGCGATGATAGACGAGCGTGTTCGCATCGGCGGTGAGGACGAGGACTTTCATGATGATGCGTCCTCCTGAAGCTCGGAGGTGGGCCCTGCGGCGTCCCGGTCCCTGCGTGGCAGCAGACGGCGGGCGGTGCGCAGCGAGTAAAAGGCGGCGGCACGCCAACTGGTGGGATTGCAGGCCTCCAGGTCGAGCAGCCAGCGCAGGCTGTCGCACCACTGGCGTTTGTATTCGTAATCGCTGGGCAGCATGTCGTGGGTGCGCAGACCGCGCTGGATGGAGCCTTCAATGCACCAGCGCATGACGAGTTTGCCAGGAGAAAGTTTGGCCATGGCGGGCTCCCAGCCCATCTGAAATTGGAAAAACTCATCGCGCTCCACAAAGCCGTACATCGCGGCGATGATCTGGCCGTCGGCCTCAAGGAGCGGCAGCAAGGCGCGGCCCTGAGGCAGCCATTTCGCCGCGAGACGCTGGTGAAAGCCCCAGGAGGCAGGCGTGACAAAACTGCTGACACTTTCCGGCCATTGACGGGTGTGCAACGTCCCCAGCGCATCCATCGCGGCATCAAAAGACACGCGTTCTCCCGCCAGCGAGGCAACGCCCGCATGCTGGGTGGCGAAGGACTTGCTCCGGCGGCGGAGCTTGCTGCGCCACGCCCCGGTGTGGCGCATTTCGTATTCCTCCTGCGTCGCCGGCAGGCGGATGAAGTGGCAGGGATAGCGGTTCAAGACTCCGGCGTGAATGAATGATTCCTCCAGGGCGGCGAGAATGTGCGGGGTGTTTCGCGACTCCTGCGGCAGATGATTGAGGCGAACGACATCACACTCATCCCGCAACTGCTTGAACACACGGCAGAGGCGGGGGGTAAGGTCATCTTCCTGCCCTGCGGGCACGATGAAGTCGAGCCGCTCGCCATGCGCCGAACCAAATCCGCCAAGGAAGGAAAGCGCGGTGAGGTAACGGCGCGCACGGTCTCTCTCACGCGAGAGCATGAGCGGCGCGATGGCCTGCGGCACGCCTTCCTCATCCCGCAGCAGGCCGATGGCGAGCCTTGAGCCCGCCTCACGACATTCCGCCCACCACAGGCTGACCCAGTCCCAGCGGAGAAAGGGCGAACGCGTGTCCATTTGATCCACCAGCGCGTCCCAAAACGGCGCGAGCGCTTGAAATTCAGCCTCGTCGGACACGATTTCGAGCGTGAGGGCACCACGACGCGGAGGCGCGACTGGCAGGAACGATCTGGGCAGCGTGGCGGTCACGGCGCGCCTCCTTTCCCGATGGCGGCTGTTTGTTTGCGATGGTGCGCGGCCTCGATCATCGCACCGAGCTGCTGACGCGCTTCCATGAGCGAGCCGATGTTGTTGTCCCAATCTCCAAATCCGCGCGCAAAGCTCGAAACAACGCGCTGTGCCTCTTCTTCAAGGCCGAGCTGCTGCGCCAGCATGAGGAAATCGTAATCTTCGACGGCCTCGCGCAGCCATTTCAAACGCATCGAGGCCACGGGCGCGTGACGACCATGACGCTGCTCGGTGGCGGGGTAGATGCAGGAGCCGTCACCGTTGTAAACCGCGCCGTCAGGAGCCTTGAAGGTGCCCGCGTCCTGCCAGACATCGACACCCTCGGCGGCATAAAGTGTGTCCCAATAGGTAAAGCCGGTGATGCCGTGCTTGGGAAACAACCAGCCCATGACGCGGTGCGCCATGGGCGGATAATCGAGCGCCCACACCGGCGGGAAGCTGGCCTGCAATTGCTTCGGCCGTCCATGCTGTTCTTCCCATTCATTGGGCATCTGCACGAGCGCGGGATAGGCCCAGACTTCATCACCAGCCTCTCGGCGGGTCGCGATGTCACGAATTCCGCCAGCCCACTCCATGTCCTTCCACACCTCGCTGAAATGCGGCACCCAGATGTCCACCAAGCCGTGCAAAGAGCCCCAGGCGGCTTTTTCTGGCGCGGGCTGCTCGGTGATGAGCAGCGGCACACGCACACCGTGCTTTTTTTCGACCTCGTTGAAGAACTCACCCCAGCGGCGCACCTTTTCATAGGCAGCGGCATCGTTGGGCTCGTCCAGGTCCCCCATGATGACATAGCCGCGTGATTCGCAGCGGATTTTCGCGAGCAGCCTCATCCACTGCGCGACGTAGCTCATCGCGGCCTCACGATCTTTGCCGAGAGGATCAGCGAACGGCCACTCGGGCCAGATCGGCAAGCCGATGGTGCTGGCGTGGCGGTGCAGCAGGTGTTTTCGCAAGGCGCGTTCAACCTTGTCTTCATCGAGTTTGCCCGTGGCGGCGTCTGGATAGCTGCCATGGATCTGATCCACACTAAGGCGGTGCTCAGCGAGGAGATCATAATAGGCGTTCATCAGACCGAGGTGTGTGAGCGAGGGAACGCCGCCGTTGTAGGCGAGTCCATGCACCTCGGCGATGCGGCGCGTGGTGGTCATGATGGAGCTGCGCAGCTTCGGCACGACGGGCAGGTCAAAATCCCACACCTTCAGCGTGTAGGCGGCGGTGTGCGTGGTACCGTCGCCGAGCTTGAAACGCACCTCGCCAGTGTATGCGCCTGCTTCCGCCGTGTAAGGCACGAACACATCGACCCAGAAGGGCTGGTTCACCACCTTGTCGCCCAGAATTTCCTGCGCAGGCAGGTCCAATGGCACGAGCGCGTCAGGATAATCACCCAGCGGCAAAGGAGCCATCGGAGTGGACTGGGAAACGCGAACGTAGTGCGCACGCAACACCTGCGGGGCGGGCAGCAGGACGTCGGAATCGCGCTTGGCGATGCCGGTGGCGACGGCTTCAAGATTTTTGAGCTGCACGGGCGTGGCCGTGACGATGATTTGTAGCGGCTCCCATTCACCACGCGCGGCATGCAGCGTGTGCGTCTGCGCGGCGGGCGGCGTTCCCTCCCGCGAGATGCGGGTCATGCCGTCGCAGAAGGAGAGCTTCACCGGCTGCGCGGCAGCGAGGCTGGCGAAGGCGAGAAAGAAGCATGCCGTCTTCATTTCCGCACCTCCACGAGTTGCGCATAAGTGTCCGCGTACTGACGGGCGGCCTGCGCGATGGTGAAATGCTCCAGAGCACGCTGACGAGATTGCTGAGAGAGATCTGCGCGGGCTGCGGGGCCGAGGCGGAGCGTTTCTTCCCAAGCACTCGCCAGGGCCGCCGCATCGCGCATCGGCACAACCCGTCCGACACCTTCAAGCAGTCGTCCGCAATCACCAACGTCTGTAGTGACGCAGGGCACGCCGCAGGACATCGCCTCCATGATGGTCATGGGGCAGGCCTCGGTGCGGGAGGAGAGTGAAAAGACGTTCAAGGCCGGATACAAACGCCACGGGTCCGGACGGAAGGAATCCAAGCGCACTTGGTCACGACGCGGCAGTTGCGCGAGGAGTTCACGTTCCTCGACGCTCATTTCGACTTCCACACCTCCGCATAGCACGAAATGCGCCTCCGGCACACGCGCCTGGAGCAGCGCCGCCGCCCGCAGAAAGGTCGGCAGATCCTTCATCTCGTGAAAACGACCGACGTAACCAATGACTGGCGCGTTGGGCGGCAGATGCAAAGCGGCACGCGTGTCGAGACCGGCGTCGATGTCCGGCTTGAAGCGCTCCGCATCGATGCCGTTGGGGATCCAGCGCATTTTGGAGCGTGGATAGCCGATGGCGACATGATCTTCGATGGCGGCAGCGGAACAGGAAAGGATGCGTGTGGGGATGAAGCGTGAACTGAGCGCCAGCGCCTGGCGAAAAAGGGCAATCTTGAGATTGCTGTCGCCAGGATTGCGATGGATTTCGCGGCAGTGGATGCTCCAGACCACCTTGCGCACTCCGGCGAGACGCGCGGCCCAGCCGCCGACAAGATCGGCATGATGCATCCAGGTTTGCACGATGTCGGGACGCTCCTGGCGCAGGATCGCGCGGAGTTTGGACATGGTTTCGCGCTTCAAGAAGGCGGTGCTTTCGAGATCATGCAGGGTGACTCCCGCCTCACGCAACCGCGCCGCAAGATGCGGCCAGGGTTTGGCATTCACGGCGACGACGATGCTGCGAAACCGGTCTGGATCGAGTGTTTCCGCGAGATTGATCAGCATGGCCTCCGCACCGCCGCCGCCGATCCCATGCACGAAATGCAAAACAGCAGGCCGCTGGTCTGCCACTGCCGAAGAAGCATGAGAAGAAACAAGAACACGCGGGATCTGCCTGGAAGGCAGCGCCGGAGCATCTCTAGCACTGAGCGTGATCGTCCTCATATCAGCGACATCGCCTTCAGACAGCTCTGCCTCCACTCTTTGAGGGTTTCGAAGGCTCCAGAAACCGTGGCTTCCGCCTCCCACACAGATTCTGGCGAGCCGTAGCGTGGGAGCTGGAACAGGGCAGAATGCTCATTCACGCGGCCGTTCACCATGGAACAGGCACATTTAAAACCGGCTTCGCGAACCATCAGCATGGACTCACGATTGTAGTCGTCCGCGCCGCCGTTCGGGTAGGCAAAGGAGAGGGGCAGGTCGCCCGTCTCGGCACGGATGCGGTCGCGACAGGTGGAAATTTCCGCGCGCATCGCCATCGAATCACAGGAGGACAGGATGGGATGTGTGTGCGTATGCCCGCCGATCTCTACCAGGCCGCTGTAAATCATGTCACAAGCCATGTCCCAGGTAAGCGGGCGCATGGGCACCGGAAGATCCGCCAGCGTCGGCGTGGCAACCCCCAGAGCAAGCTCCAGCCGGTCCACCTCACCAAGCAGGTCCATGTCATGCAGCTCTTTCATCTCCGCCATCAAACACACCAGGGACTCCTGGCGCTCCTCCCGCGTCCCAAGTTGCAGACTCAGTTTGTTGTCATTGATCTTCCAGTTGATCTGCTCTTTCTGAGTGCGGCTCAGGGCCAGGTCCACGCGCTGGAACCACATCATGTCCTCGCCATCGAGGAAACCGGTGGTGACAAAAACCGTCGCTGGCAGCTCGAACTCCTTCAAGATGGGATATGCCAGCTCAAAATTCGACGCGTAGCCATCATCGAAGGTGATGATCACAGAATTGTCCGGCAGACTTTTGTTGTTCGTCCGTGCCTCGACCAGCTCTGCCAGCGGGATGACCCGGTATTCCGCCGCCAGCAAGGCGCAAATACTGCGGAACACCGCCACCGGCAAATGCAGCGACCAGTCAAGGATGCCTGGGTCGCCGACGTTCTCGCAGAGGCCATGAAACGTCAGAATCGTGGTTTCCTTGGCTCGACGCGTCCGCGCATAAGACGCGAGGCCGCTGCCGACTAGGGCTGCGGCTTTGATGGCGCGCGATTGAGAGGCGTGCGGCATGGTTCAAAGGTCGGCTGGGACAGAGCCAGAACGTCCACAAGGGCAGGAACTGGCTCAAGTTATGGAAATTTATAAAAAGTGGCGAATTAAGGAACGGTAAGAGCCGATTCGTTAACTTCAATAGAATAATCATTATTACTGTATTGCTTTTACGCATTTTTTACCTTTTCCGACTCCCTATTATAATACAGAATTCCGGAGGAATGACCTCCGGCCCTGCCGAATGCAAAAAAGATGAACTGAAGAGGTCAGCTCAAAGCGGCCTGATCCAGATGTTACGGACACGCACCGGGGGCTCGTTTTTGTGGTCCTGGATGCGGATCGGGGCCAGTTCCGGGAACTCGCCGCTGTAGTCGGTGATGTTCTTGTGCTTCGTCGGTCCCATGATCTTCGTGTGGTTTTGCACGCAGATGCCGTTCACAAAAGTGGTGATGTAGGCCGGTTCCACCACCTTGCCACCTTCCAGTTTCGGGGCGGTGAAGACGATGTCATAGACCTGCCACTGGCCGGCCGGGCGCACGGCGTTCACCAGCGGCGGCGTCTGGCCGTAAATGCTACCGGTCATGCCGTCGGCGTAAGTGGGGTTGTTGTCGCAGTCCAGCATCTGAGACTCGTAGCGATCCATAAAAAACACACCCGCGTTGCCCTTCTTCTGCGAATTGCCCTTCGTGTGCGGCTCGCTCATCCACTCCAGGTGGAGCTGGCAGCTTGCGAACTCCTGCTTCGTCCAGCAGTCACCACCGGAGATCATGAGCACGCCGCTGTCGATCTGCCATGGGCAGGGCATCATCTTGCCGGTTTCCTTGCCCTTGGCGTCTTTTTCCTTCGCATGCAGGGCGTCCGTGCTGGTGCCGTCAAAGATGATGATCGCGTCCGAAGGCGGCGCGCCGGGCTTCTCGCCAGGGGCCACGGCGTTCGGGCGGGGGCGGTCGATGTCATGCACCTTCCACTGCGTGCCCGGAATGACCGGCGTGTCTGAATAGCCGATGGCCGAGGGTTTTTCAGCAGCGGGAGCGGCTGGTTTTGGATCTGCGGCCAGGGCGGCCAGACCCGTGAGCGCGAAAGCGAGAGTGGGAACGATGTTTTTCATGAGGGAAGCAGCAAACGGCCCGCCATCGGCCATGTTGCAGCCCAAGTCATGAACTTCGGGTAAAAACAGGTTGCCTATTCGCCAGGAGAGCGGAATCTGTCGGCCCATCAAATCGCGGGATGGAGCAGCCCGGTAGCTCGTCAGGCTCATAACCTGAAGGTCGTAGGTTCAAATCCTACTCCCGCAACCAATTTCAAAGCCCTGTAAATCAACGATTTACAGGGCTTTTTGTTGCACTCGTGGCTCAGGGGCAAAATGCACGGAATTGACACGAGTTCTTCGGTGAAACAAGATTTCTCCGTTTTTGGCTCCCCTCAAAGACTCCTTACGGTTGGCCGGCGACATTTTGCAGCAGCCGCAATTTAACTTTGCCCTTTCACCTCAAAGTAATCATCCTCCGCGATGTCCGGGATGCCGACGACGAGGACGCGCATCTTGCCACGGGCTCCGTGGACGACGCCGGGCGGGATGTGGACGAGGGAACCCTTGCTGACGGGCTGCTCGACGCCGTCGAGCATGACGGAGCCACCGCCTTCGAGGACGTAGTAGAGCTCGGTGGAGCGTTTGTGGTAGTGGAGCTTCGCGCCGTCGATGTCCACGGCATGCGCCCAGGCGGCGGGACTTAGCTCAGCATCCTCGCGGCTGATCAGCCGGTCCCGCCAGCCGCAGGTGCTGCGCTCACGCGACGTGTGGCCTTCGTGGCGGACGAGCAGCGGGCCGGAGGCGGACATGGGACGTGTTTATTTCCTGGGCTGATGCGTTTTGATCTCCTCAGCGAGGTGGGCGAAGTCACCTTTCTCACAGAGTCGGACGAATCCCTCGGTGAAGCGTTTCAGCTCATCCCAGACGCTGCGGATGTGCCCGGCCTCCTCTGAAGTGATGCGGTTGTCCGACGCGGCCTTGCTGATGGCGGTGAGCAGATCGGCGAACTGCTGCACGATCTCCTGCGTGGCAGGCATGAGCTCCATGCCGCGCGGACCACCGCCGGAGGGATTCTGCACGAAGACGCCGTTCGCTTTGTGGCAGAGCCATTGCATGATCTGAGGATCGCGGGTGATCTCGTAGAGCTGGCGCACGCGGTCGAGCGGGTTGGCGGTGCCGCTTCCCTGCATCTCGTCCGGCTGGGACCACTTGTAGGCGAGGGAAAGAGAGACACCCATCTGCGCGGCCACTTCTTTGAAGCTGGTGCGCTCGACGGCCTTGCTGATCACTTCATGCGAGTCCATACGCGATCTGTTTCCGAGGCGGGACGCTTTGGCAAGCAGCATGATTGGGAGGATTTCACCGCCGGACACGCGCCACGAGTTCCACTTTTGACGCGGAATTCTCCTTGTTTGCGGCTGTGGCTCCGACGTAAGCTCCGACCCTCATGAAAAAAATCCACCTTCTCCTCCTCGCGGCGGTCTCCTTCATCCTGACCTCCTGTCTTGAAATCAAATCCACCGTGATCGTCAACAAGGACGGCACCGCCACCATCGAGGAGAGCGTGCTGCTCGGCGCCCAGCTCGCAGCCATGATGCAGGCCGGCGGCGGCCAGGGCGACCAGCTCAAAGGCCTCGTGATGGACAAGGCAAAGGCCGATGAACGCGCCAAAAAGCTCGGCGAGGGAGTGACCGTGAAGTCCCACGAGGAAGTCAAAACTCCCGATGGCAAAAGCGGAGTGAAGGTCGTCTTTGCCGTCGCAGATCTCGCGAAGCTGAAATATGTGCCGTTTGAGCCTGAGCAGGAGGGCAAACCTGCCTCCAAATCAGAGCCGATGACCTTTGCGCTGAGCGGCTCCTCCCTGACGATCACCAACCCAGAGGCAGACAAGAAAAAGGGCGGCAATGCCGAAAAGCCGAAGAAAAGCGCCGAGGAACTCGCCCAGATGAAAGCCCAGATGGGCATGATGAAGCCCATGTTTGCCGGCATGCGCATGACGATCGAAGTGAAAGGCGCGGGCGGCATCGCCAGCTCCGACGCCACCCACTTCAACGATGGCACTGTCAGCTACCTGGACATCCAGTTCGACAAGCTCATGGACAACACGGACGCGTTCATGCAAGTCATGGAATCCGGCGAAGGCGGCATGAGCATGAGCGAAGCTGCGACAAAGTTCAACAAAGTCGAAGGCCTCAAGATCGAAGGCAAAAAAGTGGTCGCGTTGGAGCTGAAGTAAGCACGCCCGCGTTTCCAACGCCTCCTTCACAAATCAACAAAATGGCCGGGGCGCGATGCTCCGGCCATTTTTTTGTTCTGCCGCAGATGCTCCTGTCAGCATCGCTTTTTTCGTTTGCCGCGCCGTCTTGACGCCGGACAGTCGAGTCAGCATGATTTCCCAGCTCCTCGATTTCGTCCTCCACGTCGATAAACACCTGCAAGTCTTCGCACAAGACCACGGTGCGCTGATCTATGGGCTGCTGTTTGCGATCATCTTCTGCGAGACGGGCCTGGTGATCATGCCATTTCTGCCGGGCGACTCGTTGCTGTTCGCCGTGGGAGCACTTTCGGCACAGGGCTTCATCCGCATCGAGTACATCATTCCCATGCTGATGTGCGCCGCGATCATTGGCGACAATTTGAACTACTGGATCGGTCGCAAGGCCGGTGGCTGGATCGTGAACCAGCGCTGGTTCAAGCGCGACTATCTGGCGAAGACGGAGGCGTTTTTCGTCAAGCACGGCGGCAAGGCCATCATCCTCGCCCGCTTTGTGCCTATCGTGCGCACCTTTGCGCCGTTCACGGCCGGGTTTGGCCGCATGGACTACCGCCGCTTCCTCGGCTACAGCCTCGGCGGCGGCCTGCTGTGGGTGCTGAGCTTCACCATCGCCGGTTACTTCCTCGGCAGCATCCCGATCATCAAAAACAACCTCAAACTCGTCTTCCTGCTCATCATCGTCGTCTCCGTGCTGCCAATCGTGATCGAGGTGCTGAAGCACAAGGCGGAGGCCAAGAAGGCGAAGGGAAAAAGCGAAAGCTAAAAATCTATCCGGATAGTCGCAGAGAAAACCAATCGGAATCCATCCTGCGGTTGTGCAATCTTGCGGCGTTAAATTATTCAGCGGTTCCCTAGAGCAGGGTCACTCCTCCAGCCGCTCTCGATACACCTTCCGTGCGTGCTCATACGCGGCGACGGCATCGGCGTGTTCCGTTGGGTCAATGAGCGCTTCTTTCTGCGACCAGCATTGATCGACGCTCTTGAGGCACCATTCGAGGCTGCGCTTCTCGCGAATGGGCTGGTCGTTGACGATGACGAAGATGGGATTGGTGTGCGAGCTGGCGCGGATGCGCAGGGCGAGCCAGCAGCTCTTTTCGACGGGCACGGCGAAGCTCAGATCGCGTGCCGTGCCGTCGGCGGTGATGTTTTGGGTCTGCACGGAGACACCGTTGACGAGGAGTTCGACGGGAACCTGTCGTGAGGTGCCGATGCGGGCGCGTTCGATGTCCCAGAAGGGTTTTCGGTCCACCGGCGCGGTTTGGATGTCGGAACGCGGCTGCGTGTCGAGCATGGCGGCGGCTTGGACGGTGACCTTCACGCTGGCAGGCTTGGTGAGCTTCAATTCGCTGCCGTTCACGCCGAGTTCGAGGTCGTTGGCCTTGAAGTCGATGAGGTGGCTCTTGCCGTCGCTGACATACGCGCGGCCGGCGCGGATGCCTTCGCACCAGGCGTCGTAATTGAGCCTGCCGTCGATTTTCACATACGCGCGGCCGAGGCCCACGCGCTCGCCGTAGATGCAGGGGAAGTCGGTCTCGCCGCTGATGCGGGTGCGGAAACCGGCGTTGAGCGTGTGATACCAGATGTTCAGCTCCCAGGTGTGCGGCGTGTCCACCATCGACATGAAATCGACCGCGGGCACCGGCTTGCCATCGGGTCCGGGAACCATGTGCGTGACATCGACGATGTACTCGCACGCGCCGATGCCGTTGAAGGGCGGGATGATGTAGTTTGGCAGCTCGTCGGTGGCGGAGGCGTATTTGCCGGGGCCACGGTAGGGTTCTTTGAAGTTGGGATCGTTCGGCGCGATGGGTTGCAGGCCCCAGCCGCTGTGCGCGGGGCCGACGAGAGCGCCCTGCTTTTTCGCCCACTTCAGCGTGTTGAGGCAAAGCGTGGGCCAGTGTGCGGTGCTGTCGCCGCCGGGATACATCTGCTCCTTGAGCTTCAGCAAGCAAAGATGACCGCTTTTGTGTGATCCGAAGCCGCTGACCTCGACATCGTAGCGCAGGAGGAAGGGATGGCGCGATTCCTTGTCCTCCGTGCCGGTGAAGAACTGCTTTTGATAATCGAAGCACGGACCCCAGGTGAGGTTTGCGCCGATTTTCAAGTCCTCGCCCATGCAATGCCGCGCCATGTCCGGCGCATGCACGCCCTGCGTGGGCACCGAGTAATGCGCGCAGCCTGCGGCGTGAATGTGATGATCGCCGCTCCACCAGCCGCGCAGGGACGGATCGATCCAGCGCTTCACTTGGAATGCCAGCGACGTGTTTTGGCCGGAGATCGAAATTTTTCGCGATTCGGGCAACGATTCAGGCCCGCGACGAAAAACGACATCGTAGTCGCCATCGGGCAGTTTGAGCGATTCGCCATCGCCTCGGTAGATTTGCGGATGGAAGAAGAAATCAGGCGCGTGGCGTTTGATTTGCGAGGGATAGACGCGTCCGGCTTTGTCTTTGATCAGCAGTTCGGCGATGCAGGGTTTCCCGTTTTCATCGGTGATGGCCAGCTTCACCTCGCGGGCGGGCTGGCAGTCGAACAGCACGCTCACTTCGTTGCGGAAGCCGAGATCCTGCGTGCCCTGGCCGGTGTCGAAGCTGAAAGTAGCGTCGCGTTTGCCCGCGTCACGGCTGTAGAGCTGGATGATGCGGTATTCGAGACTGAGACCGCTCAGCGTCGGCTGCATCGGCGGCGCTTCAAACATCTGCATGTCAAGCCAGCGGGCGGCGAGCGCGGGCTCGCCGGGGTCTTTCGGCTGCGAATGCGGCACCACGGGCGGGGAGCCGGGCACATACATGATTTTCGCCTGCGGACTGCTGGCGGCGAGCTTCGCGGTGACGCCGGCCTCGTTCTCGACACGCACGAGATACTGCCGCCAGCCGGATTCATCGAGCACCGCTTTCGCAGATCCGCGCTCGACCTTCACCCGCTGCTCCGGGGTGATGGTGACATGGAAGAGCGCATGCGCATCGAGCACTGTTTGCGCCTTGGCAGCTCCGGCGGCGGCGTTGGATTGAATCGTGGCCTTCAGCGTGATGATTTCGTCGTCGCTGAATGGCGTGCCGAGGAAGCTGGTGGAGTCGATGAGCCGCTGCGCCGCCGCGAGGAAGGGCTGGGGCTCGACCTCTGCCGCGTGAACCAGACTCACGCCCAGCACGAATCCAGTGATCCAACGTGAAGTCTTCATATCACATTAACGTTGCTGGCATCTGCGACTTGCCAATCAGACGTCTTTGAGCCGTCTCATGATAGTCGTCGGATCTTGTCGAAGGTCGAGAAGAGCGTGGAGCATGACGCCGCGCCGCTCTGCAACGTAGAACAGTCCGTAGTGCCGGTTGAAGACGAGAACCCGGCGCACCTTGCCACGATGGACGACAGGGCCGATCTCAGGAAACGCCTCCAGCAACCTCACGGAGGAAAGCACTTCGTCATAAAACCTGTCCCCGGCCCCTTCTTCCCGGTTTTCGTGATGTTCATAGATGCGCTGCGCGTCTGCTTCGGCGCCCAGTGTCCACACCGCGTTCATGCGCGGGAGGCGGCGAGCCGTTTCTTGAGCGCCAGAATGCCCGCCGTCACCTGCTCGGTGCTGCGCACGGCCTCAGGGTTTGCCTCGTGCTCCTGGAGCCGTTCGTCGAGCAGTGCCGCCGTCTCCGCCGTGATGAAGCTGTCACGCGACACATCCTGCCACAGCTCCCATACGAGCCGCAGTTTTTGATCAACGGTGAGCGCGCCAACAGCAGGCATGGTTTCCAGAATCATGCGGAAACATGTCCGCCATGCCGCAGGTGGCAACGGCTTCTTTTGTCACACCACCACCAGCACGATGGCGCTCATCATCAGCAACGCGCCGGCCAGACGCCAGCGCATGACCTTGGGGCCGAGGTGCTGCTCGGCGTTGTGGAACCAGTGGCCGACGAACCAGACGAGCGCGACACTGAGCAGGCCGCGCGAGGCATAGACGATGTTGGCGTTCGTGGCCTTGCCGAAGACAGCGAGCGTGCTGACGAAAGTGATGCTTTGCACGCCGAGCAGGGTGGAACCGCCCACCAGCCACGGCCAGGCCTTGCCGGGCACCTTGCTCAAGGGAGCGGAGAAACGGAAGATGAGGCCGAAGGAAAGCAGGGCGTTGATCCAGAAGATGCAGGGCAGCAGACGGCCCGCGCCCCAAGACGGCCCCCATTTCTGCACCAGCACGTCAAAGATCGCGAAGGCCACCGCGCCGATGCCACCGGCAATGAAGGTGATGAGCAGATGACGCGGTGGCTGACCCGCGTCTTTGCGATTGAGAAAGGTGATCCCGAGCACGCTGAGGAAGGCGGCGATCCAGAGTTTCATGCCCACGGCCTCGCCAATAAGAAAGGGGGTGAAAAAGGCCACCAGGATGACCTTGAGGCCGAAAATCGGCACCGCGACGGAGACATCCCCCTTTTCCAGCGCCAGGAACTGCGAGAGCTGACCGACGAAGAGACACAGGGCGATCACGCCGGGCTGCCAGAGCAGTTCTTTCTGCACCGGCGGGCCGCCGAGCAGCCAGAGCAGGGAAAACAGCGCCGCGACGATCACATTGGCCACAAAAGTGGTGCGCCACAGGCCCACGCCGAGGTCGCTGGAGCGCTTCAGGACGAGGGCGCCAAAGGCGTAAAGCAGGGCGGCGACGAGCGGGAAGAGCGTGGTGGCGAATTCGGGGGACACCCGCGCCAGTAACACGCCAACGCAGGCGATCAAGGCTGGGAATCCTGCGGCGGCTTACGCGTTGCTTGCCATGCCGGACAGGCTCGCTAAGGCATTCGCCCCCAATCCATTCCATGATCTCATCTTTCCCTGAACAATCCGTCGCGGTGCTTTTCAGCGGCGGCGACTCGCCCGGCATGAACGCTTTCCTGCGCGCCATCGTGCGCCTGGGCCTGAACCGTGAAAAAATCGCCGTGCTGGGCATTCGCCACGGTTATCGGGGCCTTGCCCGCACCGCCCGTACCGTGAAAGGAGATGGCGAGGCGCTCGTGCGTTTGAAGCACGCCATCGCCACGCACTCGGGCCGGGCCGGCCTCATCAACGAGCAGCTCGACATCATCCAGATGGACCACGCCAGCGTGAGCGGCATCATGGGCAAGGGCGGCACCATCCTCGGTTCCGCGCGTTGCCTGGAGTTTCATCGCAAAGAAGTGCGCGAGGAGGTCATCCAGCTTCTCAAAGACCTCAACGTGCGCGCGCTCGTCGTCGTCGGTGGCGACGGCTCGCTCACTGGCGCGAGGCTGCTCGCGGAGGAGAGTGATCTGCGGGTCATCGGCGTGCCCGGAACGATCGACAACGATCTTCAGTTCACAGACATGGCGCTGGGCGTCGATACCGCGGTGAACACGCTGGTGTGGGCGGTGGATCATTTCATCGACACTGCGCGCAGCCACCGCCGCGTGATGGTGCTGGAAACGATGGGCCGTGAGAGTGGCGACCTCGCCCGCATGGCCGGCCTGGCCTCCGGCGCGGAGATGATCATCACCCCCGAGCCGGGGGCGCTCACCGATGAGGACATGAGGAACCTGGCGGCGAAGATCGAAGGCGCGATGACGCGAGGTCGCGGCCACGCCATCGTCTTGGTCGCTGAAGGCGTGCAGTTTGATCCGCCGCAGAAGCGCAACCGCGCCTATGTGCTCATGGACGCCTTCCAGCAGTATTTCCAACGCCCTGGGGCGCCGTTCCCGGATCTCGAAGTGCGGCCTTCGGTGCTCGGCCATCTTCAGCGCGGCGGCCACACCACGCCGCAGGACTGCATCCTGGCCGCCCGTTTTGCGGATTGTGCCTGGAAGACCATTCGTGATGCCGGTGGGAAAAACGGCATCACCGCCCTGCGGAAGAATGTCGTCGAGATCGTGCCCTACGGCGCTCCCGACATGCCCGAGCGCGAGGTCTTCTCACGCGAGATGGACCAGCTTCATGAAGACCTGAGTTCGTGGTGAGGGACTGAGGTTAAGCGTTAGAAGTTGTGAGTTATGAGCAGCTTTTGAGCTCACTCGTAACTAATAACTCATAACTTTTAACCTCTCACTCCCCTCCCTTCACCCACCGGTCCAGCCACTTCAGGGTCTTCTCCCACATCTCGGGCAGATACATATGCCCGATGCCGGGATAGATCGTGTTTTCGAAGCGTTGTCTCGCTTCATCACCATGCAGCGCGTAAAGTTGGCTTACGATCTCGCCGAGATGCCTCACGCCCTCAATCGGTGAGCCGCCATCCTGATCACCCGTCATGAAAAGCATCGCTCGGGGCGCTCCCAGCGCGATCACAGACTCGGTGTCGAAGTGTTTCAGCATGCCGGGCACGAAGTAGTAAATGCCGTGGGCTTTGAGCATGCCAGCGCGGATCAGCTCCTCGTAGCGCGTCATGCAGGCCACGCACACGGCGGCGCGAGGGCGGTCATCCAGCGCCATGAGCCACCAGCTCCGTGTGGAACCCATGCTGATGCCGGTGACGCCGACGCGGGCCGCATCCACCTCGGGACGCGAGCAGAGATAGTCCAGCGCGGTCAGATCATCGCGCAAGATCATGCCCCAGAGCGTGCGCCCGGCCCAGAAGTGGAATTTGGCCGCCGTCATCTCGCCCGCGCCGCCTTTTTGCTGCGGTCCGTCGGGGCCTTGGCCGTTGCGCTCACCAAAACATGGCGCGTCGATGCCCAGCACGACATAACCGGCCTCCGCCAGCGCCGGACCGGGCGCCACCGGCGTCGCGTTCGTGCCCAGCAGCTCGTTTTTGCCGATGTCATACTGCCCGCCGTGCCAGTGGCAGTAGAGAATGGCCGGAGCCTTGGTCTGGGCTGTCGCCGTTTTCGGGATGAAGAGAAAGCCCTTCACCATCTCGCCCGCGTCGTTGTCGAACTGGATCGTTTCGAGCGTGTAGGTGCCCTTGTCTTCCTTCGCGATGACTTGGAACGCTGAAACTGGCGGTCGTGGCGGCAGATCGCCGAGCAGTACGTTCAGCTTGGTTCGAATGGCACCCCGCTGCCGCTGCCAGGCCTCCAAACTCGTCGGCACCTTCAGCGGTGGGGCGATCTTGGTTTGGGCCAGCCAAGCTTCGGCGTTCGGTTCAGCGGCTTGCATGTGGGTGAGTAGCAAAATGAGGCAGACGGCGGTCGTGCGCATCCAAGGCTTCTATCAGGCGGCCAAATTTCACGCAACAACAGACGTTCGTCTCATGGGAACAAACCGATCATGGCCCAGTAGCCGCGTGCCAGCACGGAGAGATCGCGATTCATCCGCAAGCACTCGACAGTGGCCCGGCCGGTGGCTGTGAGGCCATGAATTTGCAGCGTTGCGTCGATCACCTCGAAGTGCTCTACCCACACATGGAGACGTGGGTGAAACAGGACGACAAGCTCGCCAGAGGCGGGATCGACTGCGCTCAGCGCCGCAGCCTTGAACACATTGCAGGAGGGGCAGGCCAGCGCGAGGTTGTCATCATGCTCCCCGCCGCCGCGAGAAACGGGGTGGATGTGCTCCACCTCAAAGTGCGAATTCGAGATCACCTGTGGCGCGTGGCAGTACTCGCAGCGGTAACCAGCCCGCGTGGCGATGACGGGGTAACGTGGATTCATTCGCTCCGTGTCATGAGAGCCTTCGAGCGTTCGATGGTGGCCTGCAGTTCCTCATCCACCGCTGCAAGCAGTTCTGCGGACGCCGGCTTCTCAGGTGTCTGCCGCCATGCCTGCATGAGTCGTTGCAGTCTGGCTTGCTGTGCCGCGTTGAAAAAACGGTCAGGCTTCATCGACTGCACCAGCACGAGTGATGCGGACTCCCCGTCGGCAAGCTGCGCGGTCAATGCATCCAGCGCGGCACCAGCAGTCTTGCCATTGGCTTTGCGGCTGCCAAACATCGCCATAAAGCCGCCTTCAGCGGTCGCCTCAGACAGTTCGGGAAGGATGGCGGTCGTCATCATGGCATGAGGCTAGCCTTTTTGCCCATGCAATTCAAGTCTCATGCAATTTGGCCGCCCTCACTTCGTTCCCACCAGCCCATGAAACCAACCTCTCTGATCTCTCTCTGTCTTGCGCTCTCTGCCACTGGTCTTCACGCTGAAGACAAGCCGCTTCTCGCCATCCCCGGCAAGGCCATTTATGAGAGCAAGCTCAACGCCACCCCTGCCGAGCCGTGGAAAGCTGCCAAAGGAAAGTGGGAGCTGTTTGAAGACGTCATGCGTGGTTCGGAACTCGAGGCGGACAAGCATGGAGCCGTCATCCGCCTGCCAAACAAGCTGCAGGACTTCGTCATCGAGTATGAGTTCAAGTTTGAAGGCGCCCGTAGCACCAGCCTTTCGATCAACGCGGTGAAGGACCACATGGCGCGCATCATGATCACCCCCAAGTCTGTCGCCATTCAGAAGGATGACAACGACCACGAAGGACCTGACAAGGCGGTTGTGTTTGCCCGCTTCCCCGTGGATTTCGCCAACAGCACCTGGCACAAAGTGCGCCTGGAAATGGTCGGTGGAACCATGCTTGGCAAGGTGGACGGTCTGGTTGCCTGGGGTGGCGACGACCTCTTCGTGACTGAAAAAGCATCTCCAGGCTTCACCGTCGGCGGCCAGGCCGTTGATTTCCGTAACTTTGCCATTTATGAAGCCACGCTGAACCCCGCCTGGGAAGACGTGAAGGTCACACTGCCGAAGCCGGGCGAAAAAGTCGCTCCAGTCGCCACTCCCAAAGGCAAGGGCAAGGGAAAGAAGAAGGCGGAATAAGGTCGTGCATTGACCAGGCCATGCGTCCTCGTTAAAAAGGCGCATGGCATTTCCCATTCGTTCCCCTCGTGACATGGTCGGCGGCATCTTTGTCTTTGGCCGCATCCTCGACAAAATCCGTCTGTTCGCCAAAGAGGGCAAGCTGCCCGAGGGCTACCACCTCGGCTACACGCCGGGCAACCGCACCTTCGACGAGCGTGTGTGCAAGTTCCTCGGCGTCGATTTCAACGAGCTGACCCAACGCACGCTCGAAGGCGGCACGGACGAGGAAATCCTCGAATGGTGCTGCCAGAACGGCAACCGGCCGACGACCGAGCAGATCGAAATCTGGAACGGCTTCATGTCCAAACGCGGCTGGCGCGACGCCGCCTCCAAGGGCCTCGTAGAACAGCGGGCAGAAGCCGGTTTCCCCGACCGCGAGGACATCGTGACCTTCTTCGACCTCATGGACGCGGAGGAAGGCCGGGCACAGTAACCTTTGGCCCTCATTTCCATGGAAGACCGTGAACTGACCAAGACCGAGGAGTGGTTTCGCACGAAGCTGCATGATTCGATCAATTACGGCATCGCCGCGATCACGATCATCGGCGGCTGGCTGGTCTCGAATGACAGCATCATCTCGATTCACCACGCCGAGGACGCGGAGAAACGAGAGGCTGCGCTCGTGTTTGCCATCCTGCTGCCGCTGGCCTGGGGCGCGTGGTTGATCCTGATGAAGAAACTTCACGCCCACTTGCCGCCGCATCCCACCATCGTGAAGAAAAGCAGCCTCCACCTGCTGGCCGGGGTGGCCTTGCTCGTCTTCATCGTGATCTGGTGCGTCGTGGCTGATGTGATCACCGTGCCCGCGCAGTTTGCCGTGCCTGCCAAGTGACTCACCTCAGTGCCTGCTGCTGGCGGCTCAGCTCTTCGATCAGCGCTGCCGGGTCGGCCACGCTCAGCATCACCGTGTAGCCCTCTGTCGTGGGAATGCGTGCGACGCGTGTGCGGTCAGTGACGTAGAGCAGTGCTTTGGTTCCGTTGCGCAGCTTGAACCATCCGGCGGCGTAACCGGGCAGTCCGGTGCCCATCGTGCGCCATTTGGGCTGGTGATCCTTGTCGGTGTTGAGGTTAGTGACGACAGCCTCGTCGAGCTTGAGCGATTTGAGCGGGATCAGCCGGCCGTAGAGGTCGCCTTGGAGGCTCAGGCCTTCGTTTGAGACGGTGAACGTGGCGTGCCGCATGGACCAGGCGACCCAGCCCATCATGAGCAACGCGCCCACGAGGATGAGGCCAATGATGGCGAAGAACCACAGCGATTTTCTCGCGGCGGGGATCATGGGGAAGACGGTGGAGGCGTTCATAATGACGAAGGGATTATCGGGTGGAGTTGGCCGCTTTTTCGGAGAGAGTCTTGATGTGCGTGAGCACCCGTTGGTGGATTTGAGAGACGGTGTGGCGGGTCACGGGCTCCCAATACCATTGGGGCCAGAGATCATGCACAAACCAGCTGGTTCCCTCAATTCGCGTCTTGCCGCCGGGAAGCGCAATGAGTAGAAAACGACCTCGGCGGGCTTCGAAGTAGCCTTCCAGATGCGTCGCATGCACTTCGCCGAAGGGATTGCTTTCCACCATAGCTGGCGGTGTCTCTAGAACATCGAATTCGAGCCGTTTGCCGGGTTCCCAAGCTGTAACGACCTCAGGCATTGCGCCCGTTGAGATAACGCATCGGCGAGTGGCTCCAACACCGCTGCCATCAATCTCGGAGGCGATCGGATAGGCCACGCCGCTGGTCAGCCAGCCCGTGGGCGGAGTTTCGATGGCCGGAAACGAGGGAATGAACTTCCAGACATCTTCAGGAGAAGCACTCACCTCGATGCTCGTGGTCTGCTCGAGCAAGGGAGGAATCGGAGGTGCGGATGCCTCCCATTTCATCGCAAGTGGCAGGCAGAGGACGGCGACACAATGAAGCTGATTTCGCCGGGAACGATTTCGCACAATGGCCATGATCGTCCACCCAATGACAATTCCGGCCAAGGTCATGGCAGCGACAAGAACGGCTGCCATCAGAATGCAGACGAAACCTTCGATCTTGCAAAGCAGCAACAACGCGGCCGTAAGCGCCATCGAAACCCACGTTAGCACGAAGGGCTGCTCCCATTTCCATTCTCGACCGTGCTGATACAATGCTGAGATCAAGATGCCCATCGTCACCGGGACTCCGATGAAGAGAGTGTAGCCGTAGTGCTTAAACTCCTCGGTGGCATAGACGACAGCCACCGTAGCGAGCGACGACACAATGAAACAGATCAACCACCCGTGAAGGGGCCTTGGCGGAGGAGGAGAAAATAGTGACGACATAAAATGGCTCTAATTCGATGCGAATTAGAGCCATTCTTGAGGGCTGGGGCAACGAGCGAATTCGCACTACGCGTTCGCGCGGAGGATCTGTGCGAGCACATACGGCAGGATGCCGCCGGCGCGGTAGTAGTCGATTTCGACGGGGGTGTCGATGCGGACGACGAGCGGGATGTCGAAGGTGCTGCCGTCGGACTTGTGGACGCGGAGGGTGGCTTCGCTCATGGGCTTGAAGTCGTTGCTGAGGCCCAGGAGGTCGAAGGTGGCATCGGCGAGGTCCTTGACCTTGTCGTAGTCGGCCTTGTTCTTGAAGTTGCAGGGCAGAACGCCCATGCCGACGAGGTTGCTGCGATGGATGCGCTCGAAGCTCTTCGTGATGACGGCTTTGACGCCGAGCAGACGGGTGCCTTTGGCGGCCCAGTCGCGGCTGGAGCCCATGCCGTAGTCTTCACCGCCGAGGATGATGCTCGGTGTGCCTGCGGCTTTGTAGAGTTCTGCGGCATCGTAGATCGACATCTCTGTTCCTTCCGATGTCTTCATCAGTTCAGTCTTCGTCGCAGTAGCAGCGGTATTGCCTGACAAAACCGAGGTTCCACTCGGAACTCGCTCAAAATACAAGGTGTCGCCGCCTTCTTTGCCGCCGAGCATGAGGTTCTTAATGCGCACGTTGGCAAAGGTGCCGCGGGTCATGACGAGGTCATTGCCGCGACGGCTGCCGTAGCTGTTGAAATCGGCCTGCGTGACGCCGTTGTCGGTGAGGAATCGGCCTGCGGGGCTGGCTTTCTTGATGGCTCCGGCAGGGCTGATGTGGTCGGTCGTGACGCTGTCGCCGAAGATGCCGAGCGGGCGTGCGCCTTCAATATTCACGATGTCGCCGGGGGTCATGCTGAAGTCGGCGAAGAAGGGCGGATGCTGGATGTAGGTCGATTTGCCGTCCCACTCGAAGACCTCGCCGATGCTGCCCTGGATCTCGTTCCACTTCGGATTCTGCGAAGCGAAGTCGGTGTAGAGCTTGCGGAAGACGTCGGGCGAAAGCGCGGACTCCATGGCATCGCGCACTTCCTTGAGCGTGGGCCAGATGTCCTTCAAATAGACGCCGCTGCCGGCGACGAGTTCGTCCTTGCTCAAGTCGATATCAACGGTGCCGGCGATGGCGTAGGCGACGACGAGCGGGGGCGACATGAGGAAGTTCGCCTTGATGCTCTGATGCACGCGGGCCTCGAAGTTGCGGTTCCCGGAGAGCACGGAGGCGGCGACGACGTCCTGGCCTTTGACGACATCTTCAATGCCAGCGTCGAGCGGGCCGGAGTTGCCGATGCAGGTGGTGCAGCCGTAGCCGACGGTCTGGAAGCCGAGTTTGTCGAGTTCGACCTGGAGGCCGGTCTTGGTGAGGTAATCGGTCACGACGCGTGATCCTGGGCCGAGGCTGGTTTTGACGGAAGGCTTCACGGTGAGGCCCTTCGCGTTCGCTTTCTTCGCGAGCAGACCGGCGGCGAGCATGACGCTCGGGTTCGAGGTGTTCGTGCAGCTCGTGATGGCGGCGATGAGCACGCTGCCGTCGGTGATGGTGTCTTTGACGTCGGCCTTGCTGTTCACGACGACTTCGGCGGGCTTGAAGGACTCCGCCTTGCCGAAACCACCGGCCTTCACATCCGCGCCGAGGAGGTCGCGGAACTTCGTCTTCAAAGCGGGCACTTCGATGCGATCCTGCGGACGCTTCGGACCGGACACGCAGGGCACGACGCCGCTGAGGTCGATCTCCATCTCGGTGGTGAATTCGATGCTGCCCTTCTCGGTGGGGATGCCCCACATGCCTTGCGCTTTGTAGTAAGCCTCGACCGTCTTGCAAAGCTCCTCGCTGCGGCCAGTGCCGCGCAGGTAGGCGACGGTTTCTTCGTCCACGCCGAAGAAGCCCATCGTCGCGCCATACTCAGGCGCCATGTTTGCGATGGTCGCACGATCGGTGACGGGCAGGCTGACCGCGCCGGGGCCGTAGAATTCGACGAATTTGCCGACGACGCCGAGCTTGCGGAGTTTTTGAGTCACTTCCAGCACGAGGTCGGTCGCGGTGACGCCTTCTTTGAGCGCTCCCGTGAGGTAAACGCCCACCACTTCCGGCACGAGGAAGGTCACGGGCTGGCCGAGCATGCCGGCTTCCGCCTCAATGCCGCCCACACCCCAACCGACGACGCCGAGGCCGTTGATCATCGTCGTGTGCGAGTCCGTGCCGACGAGCGAATCCGGATAATACACGCCGTCTTTCTCCAGCACGCCCTTCGCGAGGTATTCGAGGTTCACCTGATGCACGATGCCGATGCCGGGGGGCACGACCTTGAAGGTGTCGAAGGCCTGTTCGCCCCATTTCAGGAACTGGTAGCGCTCCTTGTTGCGCTCAAACTCCAGCGCGAGGTTTTGATTCAGCGCCTGCTGAGTCCCAGCGAAATCGACCTGCACGCTATGATCGACAACAAGGTCAACCGGCACGAGCGGCTCGACCATCTTCGGATTGGCACCGAGTTCCTTCACCTTGGAACGCATGGCAGCCAGATCGACGAGCAGCGGCACGCCGGTGAAGTCTTGAAGCACGATGCGAGCGACGGTGAAGGGGATTTCATACTCGCCGGGTGCTTTCGCGTTCCAGTTCGCCAAATTCTTCACATCGGCCTCGGTGACCTTCTTGCCGTCCAGATTGCGCAGGAGGGACTCCAGCACGATGCGGATGGAAACCGGCAGCTTCGAGACTTTGCCGATGCCAGCCTGTTCGAGAGCGGGGAGAGAGTAAAACTTGCCGGCGGAGCCGTTGCCAGTGGTGAAGGTCTGAGGGGTGTTCATTGCGGGGCGGAGAGATACTCACAAGAGCAGGAAAGGCACCCATTTTTTTGTTTTTGGCCGCTTAAGGCGGCTCAATCAGCCGCCGTCCCGGCCCATGAGGGAGGTCAGAAGGGCCAGTTGCACGCGGGTGCGGGTCAGATTGTGACCGGGCTGGGAAACAGGGTAGTAAAGATCACCTTCGAGGTGATCGGTGAGAAAGCGGACGGCCTGTTCGAAGATGATGGTCTGGGCACCGAGGGGCAGCGTGTCGATTTCGGCCTGGGTGAGCCAGTCCCGCGTGGCGGCGAGGTAACCGCGTGTGATGGCGGCCAGCCGCTCCGGCAGAATGCGGACGCGGGCGGGGTCGGTTTCGTCCTCGGCGGCTTCGGAGGCCATGGTGCGGACCATGTCGCCGAAATCATGGGCCACGAGGCCGGGCATGACGGTGTCCCAGTCAATCACGCACAAGGGCTGCTGGGTTTGGCGGTCAAACAGCAGGTTGTTGAGCTTGGTGTCATTGTGAACCGTGCGGACCGGCAGCCTGCGGGCCTGCAAAGCCTCGGCCAGATGGCTGCGGGCAAGGATTTGCGCTGTTTCGAGCGCACAGCCATCCAACCGGCCCGCCGGATCGGTGGCGATCACGCTTTGCAGGCGCGCAAACCGCCGCCGTGTGTCGTGAAAACCGGGCAGCGTGTCCTTGAGAGCCGGGCCGGGCAGCGTGTCGAGCCGACGCTGGAAATCGCCAAACGCCCGCGCCGCGTCTTCAATGTGCCGCAGGCTGGGCGCGAGGTCGTGGCTCTCCGCGTCGTCGATGAAGTCAAACATGCGCCAGGCACCGCCATCCTCATCACGATGGAGGAACAAGCCGTGGCGAGTGCTCCGCAGGCTCAAACACTGCCTCGGTGAGGCCCCCTGCGCCGAAAGATGCGCGGCGATGCGCCGCGTGTTTTCCGTGATGGCTTCCAAATCGGGAAACACCCGCTCATTGAGCTGCTGGAGCAGGAAATCGCCCGTTTCCGTCCGCACCCGGAAGGTTTGATGAATGTGCCCGCTGCCATGAGCCGTGACGGCCTGCACTGGAGAGGGCAGATCAAAGGCCGCCGCAGCCTTTGGCGCGGTGTCCTCAAGATCGGGCGCGTCGTGGTGATCCGGCATGCAGGAGGCGATTTACCGGGAAGTGGCAGCCCACGTCAAGCGGCGGCTCAGTCCTGGGCATTCAACGAGCAGGCACGGCAGGCCGCGCACAACTCACAGCTCACGCCGTGCGGATTGTCCACGCACTTCGGGCAGTGGACGCAGAGCATGCAAAGAGAACGCTTCGGGCCGTTGTTGGCGGCGGGCTGGCAGACGGGACGCGGGGCAGTCTCCCGGGCGTAGGTACATGCCCGTGAGGAAAGTGTCTGGATGACGTTGGAAACGTGCGTTTTCATGACCGTGGCATGGGGTGAACTCCCCACGCATGCTCCAGAACGCAAAAACGCGCTATTGGCAGAACTGCCAATACGGCCAACTTTTTTTCACCCGCGTTGCGTGGGCGCTTCTCCTCTTCAAAATCACCTCATGTCCGCCCAACCCGTGACAAATGAATCGCTCGCCTGCTTAAAATGGAACGGAGGCACCCTGCCTTTGACCGGCCCCTGCGTCATCGGCCGGCGTTCGGACAACGACATCCCCATCAACAACGTCCAGGTGTCCCGCCGCCATGCGCTGCTGATGAGCCACAACAGCGAATGGTGGCTCAACGACCTGGGCAGCCGCAACGGGATCTTCCTCAACGGCATGCGCATCACCAGCGCCCGTCGCTTGCGTGATGGCGATGAAATCCGCATCGCCAACCACCGCATCACCTTCAGCAACGGCCGGCAGGGGCCGCTCCACCGCAGCACCATCCTCGGCAGCACCACCCAGCTTGCGTTGCCGGAGGAAAACGGCAGCGCCCAGGGTCCGGTGGTTTGCGAGCTGGTCATCACCTCCCCGCAGGGTGAGATCCTGGAGGGCGAGAAGGCCGCGCACTGGTTCTTTGGCAAAAAACTCGAGCGCAGTCCGGGATCGGAGCATTACCGCCTGCCGCCGCTGGTGCGTGAGTGGCTGACCCGCATGATGGAGTCGTCCGCCGTGTTCGCTCCCCTGGAAATGCGGGATGGCGACAAAAACCTCGTGGTTTCCCTGGCCCGCTGCAAGGACGCCCGCTGCTTCCTGCTCCTGCGGGAGGAATCAGCGCAAATCTCCATCGAACGCCTCCAAAGCCTCGGTCTCACCGAGCGCGAGGCCGAGGTCATGCACTGGGTGTGCGAAGGGAAGAAAAACACCGAGATCGCCGGGATTCTCGATGTGACGCTGCACACCGTGAACCGGCATGTGGAGCACATCTTCAAAAAACTCGGCGTGGACAACCGGCAGAAGGCCATCAAGGCCGTAGCAGACCGGCTGGGGGCATGATCAGCGTCTTGTCAGTCACTCCGGCCGCCACGTCGCCTGCCGCAGCACGGCGAGTTTTGGCTCTTTCATCGTCTCATACCACACGGTGAGCAGTGTGCCGTCGGGAAGCTCCACGGTGCTCGGGTAGCCGAGATCGCCGCCGATGCCGTCGCCAGAGAGAATCATCGCCGCTCCCCACGTTTTGCCGTTGTCGGTGCTGATGCGGGCTTGATTGCCGAACGGCTTGCGGCGGTGGCCGTAGGTCATGACAAGTCGGCCATCCCGCAGACGCAGCAGATGCGATGGCAGGCCCCAAACACCGATGGGATGCGGCACGCTCCAGGTCTTCCCGCCATCCGTGGACTCCGATTGCAACGTCTCGCCTTTGCTCGCGTCGTTGTGATTGCGAATCTGTGCGATGAGCGTGCCGTCGGCGGCTTCGATCGCATGCAGCTCGTGGTAGCCACGCACCGCGCTGTCTCCTGGCCGGGTGGGAATTTCGGCCAGCCACTGCCAGGTCAGGCCGTCGTCTTTCGACTCCGCCACGCCGATCTTCTTGTCGCCCGTCCACAATTGTTTCCCGGCGTAGAGCAGGCGGCCGTCCTTGAGCTGGATCGGGCCGTGCGGGCTGTTCACGACGGTGGGGATTGGTTTTGACCACGTCTCGCCACCATCAGTGGAGCGCAGCACCCATTCACCGAGTTGCGCCTGGCGTTCAGCATCGCTGAGCTTCTCATGCGCGGCTTTCCAGCGTGCATAACGCTCCGCAGGCATCGCTTTCGACACCCAGCCTTTGTCAGTTAGTTCAGCCATCGCCGCGGCCTTTTTAAACGAATCCTCATAGGCCAGCGACGTGAAGGTGGTGACCAGCAGCGTGCCTTTCGCCGTCTCCAGCACGCCGGAGTCACGATCATCGATCGGCCCGTCGTAAATCACGCTTGGCGCGGACCAGGTGCCGCCATGGTCGGTTGATTTCATCGCCACGACTTTTCCAAACGGACACACATGCGCCTCGCGTCCGCCGGAGCACGTCACCCACAGCTCCCCGTTGGCACGCTGGGCCACCGTGGACCAGCCGTGGTAGAACTCCGGCTGCGTGGAGATGACCTTCGTCTCGATGATTTTCGCCGCTGGCGCGGCCGCCCGTGTGATGAAAGGGATCGCGAGAGCGGTGGTGGCGATGAACTGACGTCGGTTGGTGATCATGGGCTGTGAATTACGTTCTGCCGTCTTTGGTTTTGGCAGGTCATTTGCGCCGTGCAAACTTCTGCACCCGGGCACCGGTGCCTTCCGCCACATAAACCGCGCCGTCAGGGCCGATGGCAATGTCGTGACCGAGCTGGAACTGACCAGGACCGCTGCCCGAGGAGCCGAAGGTGTCGATGACCGTGCCGGAAGCATCGAGTTCGACCGCTTTGCCGCGTTCCGCTGGTTTGAGGGAGGGTGAGCCGCCATCAATGACAAAGACGTGGCCGTTTGGTCCCATTCCGACGCCGTAAGGCTTGCCGATCTGCGGGCCTTTCCATTCGTGGAGGAACCCACCTTTCGCATCGAACACCTGCAAGCGTTCGTTTTCACGGTCGCAGACGATCACGCGGCCCTGAGCGTCCACCGCGATTCCATGAGGAAGGTTGAACTCACCATTCCCCTTCCCTTTCGTGCCCCACTCGAACTGAAATTGCCCTTCAGCGCTGAATTTCATCACCCGCGTGTTCTTGTAGCCGTCGCTGACATAAAACGAGCCGTCTCGAAGCACGGCGACATCGGTGGGCAGGTTGAAATGCGCGTGATCACTCCCCGGCGTGCCCTTTTCGCCCAGCGTGAGCAGTAGCTTGCCCTCCGGCGTGAATTTGAAGACCTGATGCAGCCCCACATCAGTGAGCCAGAGATTTCCCGTATGATCCACCGTCAGCCCGTGCGGCATGATGAAGCGGTTCTGCCCCCAAGTGGCGAGCAGCCTGCCGCTCCCGCCATCAATCACGCTCACCGTCGGCTGTGAGATCGTCTCCTGCGGAAACGGATTCGACCACTTCCTCCCGCTGCGGTGAAACACAAACACCCGGTTCTGCGCATCGACACCCACTCCAGCGCACAGCCCGAGCACATGCCCCTCCGGCAGCTTCGGCCAGCCGGAAACGACTTCGTGATAAGGCTGTGCAAGCGCTGAGGTGGCCAGCCACAGGATGAAACAGGCGGGGCGCAGTATCATGAGTCGATGATGAGATTCGTCAGTTCGTCGGAGATCCAGAAACCGGCTTCGCTGCGCAAGGCATTCACCACTTCGGCAGCATCCGGCAGGAGTCCGCTGCGGCGGGCTTCGATCAAGACGCCGACCAATCCGGTGATGGTGAGGCCCAGCCGGGTCGCCGCTGAGCGTCCGAGACGTTCGTCGATCAAGAGCACATCGGCCTGAATCTCACGGGCGAGAACGATGGCCTCTGACTCACCCGCGCCCAAGTTCTGTCGTAGAAGCCGCACGAGTCCGGCGTCCTTCA
>Ga0209573_1000927_pt1 | contig 51599 bp, 48 predicted proteins | sample TNRBio252014_DNA_FD_185870 | JGI IMG/M metagenome (GOLD analysis project Ga0209573, IMG submission 185870) | Wastewater treatment Type I Accumulibacter community from EBPR Bioreactor in Madison, WI, USA - TNR Reactor_6/25/2014_ DNA (SPAdes)... | ecosystem: Engineered > Bioreactor > EBPR >... | reverse complement strand
GAACGCCGGATAGCGAAGTTGCTCCAGCGCACGCAGCGCCGTGCGCAGGTGCGCCGCACGGTCCAGCGTGTTGATGACAACGGAGATTTTTCGACGCATACGGCTCGCCACCTCTATCAAAGCGGCTTAGGATGGGCGTTGGACCTTGGCAATGCATGGTGGACGTGAGGTCATCCGGGGAATTTGAGATGTCGGTCTCTCAAAGCTTGCTGCGGCTCTACAATCGCGCGGCCACAGCACCCGTGATCGGGCCGATTGTTCGCCTCCCTGTTCGCATTCTTCGGACCATTTTTCGGCCGATCGTCGGGACCCATCAGGAGCACGAGACCGCCAGGGTTGCTGACGAACGCGCGCAACTCGAAATAATGATGTTGAGCGCTGCGGTCGACCGCTTGAGCGAGGATGTCAAAAGCCTGCGTGCGCAACTGACGCCCCCTTCGGACGACCTGTCTGCCCAAAACGCCGGGCCGCTCAAGTCGAGGCCGCACAAGACCCGAACGGTCACACCGGCGAAGCGTTCGCGCAAATGACCAGGACGTCAGTCTCCGTTGTCATCAACACGCTGGACCGTGCGGCGCACCTGCGCACGGCGCTGCGTGCGCTGGAGCAACTTCGCTATCCGGCGTTCGAGGTGATCGTCGTCAACGGCCCGTCCAGGGACGACACCGAGGCGGTGCTGGACGGCTATGGCGACCGCATCAAGCGTGCCCGTTGCCCTGAGGCCAATCTGTCGATGTCGCGCAACATCGGCATCGGACTGGCCGCCGGTGATGTGGTCGCCTTCCTGGACGATGACGCCATCCCCGAGCCCGACTGGCTGGATGAACTGGTCCGGGGCTATGAAGACCCAGGGGTCGGAGCCGTCGGCGGCTTCCTGCGCGATCACACCGGCGTCACCTTCCAGTGCCGTGTGACGGTCTGTGACCGGTTCGGCGACTCCGAAGGCTTCGATACGGTCGAGGCGGCCGGCGTCACCAACAAGCCCGGCGACTGGCGCTTCCTGTCACCAACCGGGGCCAACTCCAGCTTCCGCCGTTCAGCCCTGCTGGCGGTCGGCGGCTTTGACGAGACCTTCGCCTATTTCCTGGATGAAACCGACGTCAATCTGCGCATCCTCGATGCCGGATGGACCATCGCCTATCAGCCCGCAGCCGAGGTCCACCACAAATACGCCCCCTCCGCCCTCAGAGACCACCGCAAGGTCCCCTCAACCCTCTACATGCCGGCCAGAAGTAAAGCCTATTTCAGCTTCCGCTGGGCCCGTCCGCAGAAGCGATTCGACGAAATCCTGGGCAAGCTGTCAGCCTATGTGATCGATATCCGTGGGCACAATCGCTGGTTCGGCGAGCATGAGTGGGTCACGAAAAAGAAGGTCGCCCAGCTCGACGAAGACCTGGCGCGTGGCGTCCGCGACGGGGCCTCCCTGGCTCTCGGCATGGAACCGGCACCGCTGCTTTCCCCGGCCCGGATGAACCGGCAGGCCGATCGGTTGGTGCCCTTCTACCGCGCCCCGTCCTCGGAGCCGCTAAGGCTCGCCTTTGTGTCCCAGCAATACCCACCCGGCACCGTCGGAGGCGTCGGTGTCTGGACCGCCGTCATGGCGCGCGGCCTCGCGGCCCGCGGTCACGAGGTCACGGTCGTCACGGCCTCGACGTCAGGCCAGAATACCGTCGATTTCGAACACGGCGTCTGGGTTCATCGCATCGTGCCCGTCTGGTCACCCAATCGGCGCGAGCCGGCCCTGCCGGATCTTCCGCAGTCGCTGAAGGACCACCTCTACGCCGTCCATGACGAGATCGAGCGCATCACCTCGGGGCGTGGTCTGGACCTGGTGTCCTGGCCGATCTGGGATCTGGAGGGGCTGGCCGTCCAGTCTGCGGGGCACTTGCCGACCGTTATGAGCCTGCACACCACCTATGGCCTCGCCCTGCCCAGCAAACCCGACTGGTCCAGCCGCGAGGACTATATGCGCGACCATGTCGGCAAGATTATCGCCGCCGAGTCGGGTGCCCTGAACGGGTCTCCGTTTGTGCTGGCCAACTCAGACCAGATCGTCGCAGATCTCAGCGATCTGCATGCTCTGGATTTTAACCGGCCGGGCGTGACCCATATCCCCCATGGCCTGCCGGACGCCTCGCGCGAGGTCACACCCGGTCGCCTCGACGATGGCAAGATCCGGCTGTTGTTCGTCGGACGCCTGGAGGCCCGCAAGGGCGTCGATGTTCTGCTGGCGGCGCTCCCGGCCTTGCTGGCGAAACACGCGGCGCTGGAGGTCGTGATCTGCGGCGACGACACCGCCGCCGACAGTGGTGGTGGCCATCGGGAAGCATTCCAGACCCGCCATCGCTGGGATTCCTGGCATGAGCGGGTCACCTTCGCAGGGTTAGTCACCGATGAGGTCTTGCGTCAGCACTATGCCGACTGCGATCTGTTCGTCGCCCCATCGCGCTATGAATCCTTCGGCCTGATCTTCCTTGAGGCCATGATGTTCGCCAAGCCGTGCATCGGCACGCGCATCGGCGGCATCGCCGAGGTGGTCGAAGATGAGGTCACCGGCCTGCTGGTCGGGCCCGGCGATGTCGAATCGCTGTCTCGGGCGATCGACCGGCTGGTTGAGGATGCAAAGTTGCGGCATCGACTGGGCAAGGCCGGCCGCGCCCGTTACGTCGATCATTTCACGGCGGATCTGATGGTCGAGGCCGCCGAGGCCTATTACGGCGACATTATCGGCAAGGCACAGTCAAATGTCGGGCGGGGTCGCCGCGTTCCGGCCTAAAACGCCTTCCGATAGGTGGGAACCGGTTATCGGACCAAAACGCGCGTATCCGGCTGCTAGAGTTGGCGCTCCCAGGCCAGGGCAGCCCCCACGATCTTGTCCAGGTCCATGAAGCGCGGTGTCCAGGGCGTGAGGGCGCGCAGATGGCGGCTGTCGGCCACCAGTTCCGGGGCGTCCCCTGCACGCCGGTCCTGCACGACGACATTGAGTTTGCGTCCGATCAGGGCCTCCAGGGTCGCCACCACCTCCAGGACCGAGGCCCCGCGCCCATAGCCACAGTTGGCGACAAAGCTGTCGCCGCCCGCCATCAGATGCGCCAACGCCAATCCGTGCGCGTCGGCCAGATCGCTGACGTGAATATAGTCGCGCACACAGGTTCCATCGGCCGTCGGATAGTCGGTTCCGAACACCGGCAGGGCATCGCGCTTGCCCGTCGCATGCTCACAGGCGACCTTGATCAGGTGGGTGGCGTTCTTGCTGCGCTGACCCGCGCGCCCCCCAGGATCGGCGCCGGCGACATTGAAATACCGCAGGACCCCAACCTTGAGCCCGTGCGCCTGGCCGATGTCGAACAGCATCTGCTCGGACATCAGCTTGGAGGCCCCATAGGGGCTGAGCGGAGCCTTGGGGGCCGCCTCCGACAGGCCACCAGGCCCATCGGTCGGCGCATAGACGGCGGCCGTCGATGAAAAGATCAGCGCCTTGACCCCGGCCCGGACCGCTGTTTCTGCCAGGGACAGGGTATTGACGGTGTTGTTGCGATAATAGTCGATCGGCCTTTCAACGCTCTCGGGCACGATGATGCTGCCCGCGAAATGCAGGATGCGGTCGCAATCATGGGATCGGATCGCCGTTTCCAGCGCGTCAGAATCCCCGACATCGGCCTGAACGAAGGCATGGACGCCCGCCGGCACACCCTCAGCCACGCCGGTCGACAGGTTGTCATAGACGACAACCTCATGGCCTGCGTCCATCAGCGATAGACAGGCGTGCGAGCCAATATATCCGGCCCCGCCGGTAACGAGGATTCGTGACATCTTACGATTCCCGGACCTGGATTCGAAGCTCTCGAAAAAGTTCAAGAACGCTGGATTCTGACATCAATTGAGTTTTCGGAAATCTATCAACCAATGAGTGAGAGTGCATGGCTAGATTCTTAAAATAGGAATTTTTAAGCATTATTGTATTGTTACCAAGTACAGAGGATGCAATAATCACATGCAATCTATCACTCACGACCAAATCAGCCCCGTATAAATAGTCGTAGACCGATCTAGAAACTGATTGTGATAGAAACTTTCGACTCCAGAATTTTCCCTCCCAAGATCGAGATATATCTATGCTCGCCGGAACGGAAAAATTCAAAGCAGATTCCCTATCGGTTCTTAAACAGATACGGACACCACCAGACAAACCATCAAGCAAGCAGCTATTTGGTAATTCGGGAGGAGCCTTAAGCGCCATGTCTTCTGAAAGAAATAGCTTTTCCTCAGGAAAGCCTTCCTTCTTCAGATATTCGAAAGAAACATGTTCTCTACAAAAAATTGTGACTCTATCCGCTATACTAGCAAGCCGCCCGCCGTACCCGGATACTGTATGTGGGAGAACTACGATCTCTTTTCCCAAGCTTGCCATGAGCTCAATCTGGGATATTGCGTCGGTGTATAACTCTGACAAATTTCCGCCGCCGCCGTAGATCATGAGCGGATAATTAACAATTGAGGGGTTTCCAACCTCAAACGCGGGCCAGCTGTGTTCGGCTATGTTGTCGAAGTACCGATAGGTAGCATCTGCAATCAACCCGTCGCCAGCATTGCCTGGGTTCGCCACAAAGCATGCCTCAACATTCGGCGCCACCACCCTGTCTCGCAACCAATTATTCAATTCGGTGTCCATAGCCAGAGGGCCAACTCGCAATGATCCAGGGTCCACAATTGTTGCATCCAGCCAGGCCATTGGCTAAGCTCGAAGAACATTAATCGGGGTTTATCGATGTTTGAGTCTGCCCACAACCGGGGGCCGCTGATCGGCGCGCTTGATGAAATATTGGACCATGTGGGCCGAATGCGCCTACAGGCGATGTCGGAGGATGGCGAACCGAACGGATATAATGAAGCGGTTGGCAGCCCATTAACTAAGCTGTTCTCGCTCGATTGGATTGACGTTGCTCCTGACGAGCCTTTTGTCGGCGGAGTAAGTCTTGGGTTCGCTGGGGAGCCAGGCCATGTGCGGGTGCGCCAAGTGCCGAAGTCAAATTCTGTGGCAGTATTTGGAAATCAGGTTTTCGAGCTCGAGATAGAAACGAGGTCGGAGTTCGCGAGCGATTGGCTTGCCTTGCAGTTCAAACTTCCTTCGATCGAACACGGCCCAGTGCATGCATACTTTCAGCTGGCCGGGACCGCTTCTCGGGACGGCACCGTTCACCCAATCATTCGCATCAGCGAAAACAATAGCCATCTCGAAGATATCAATCTTGAGCCAGGCGGTCGAATTTTGACAGAGGGTAGTTTGATAGTGGGCTCAGGCCGGTACACGGTGCCGCGGCAGGGGGCTGTAGGATTGCATTGTTTTCTGGATGCAAAGCCTCTTTCCAAATGGCGGATAACTCAGTTGCTAGCAGCGAGAGACTGAGATGCGACCGGGGATTTCAATAATTGTCTGCACATACAATAGGGCAGATGATCTATCCGTCTGCCTGAAGGCCCTCTCGAGGCAAACGCTTGGGAAAAGAGCGCACGAAGTCATCATTGTCGATAATAATTCGACCGACCGAACGGCGGACCTCGCGCAGGGATATTGTGAGAAGTATCGAAATTTCAAATATGTGTTCGCCCCAAAGCAGGGACTGGCTCATGCGAGAAATGTTGGTATGCGGTCTGCCACATTTCCTATTGCATTGTTTACCGATGACGATGCGGTTCCGCCAATGGAGTGGGCTCAACAATATCATGAGCGATTCCTAGCGGCAGATCAGAGCATAGTCTGCATCGGCGGCGAGATCGAAGCGGTATTCGAGACGCCCAGGCCAATCTGGCTTTCCGACGAACTTATGCGGCCACTTTCGGCTCGGCTTGGATGGAGCGACGTTCCGCGGCTTTTGGGCGAGTATGAGTGGCCTTGCGAAGTTAACTCTGCTTACCGCGTTGAAGCCGTTATGGACATCGGCGGCTTCCCTGAAGAACTCGGTCGAATTGGAACTAATCTTCTTTCGGGTGAAAACGCAATCAATGCGGTCTTAGCGAAGAAGGGATTCACATTCTACTTTGACCCCGAGATTGTAGTTAAGCACAAGGTTCCGGCATCTCGCCTTACGAAAGAATGGTTCCGTCGTCGGTATTTCTGGCAGGGAATTACCAGCTGGATGGTTAGAGACTACTTGGCGGGATTCGGAATTGACGATCCTATATGGTCCCAGATTGCAATTCCGGCAGACGAATCCGCATGGTCCGAGATCTTCTCCAATAGCACGAGGAACTTTGAAGAGCAGCTGTCGATAATTTCGAACCTCGGATATATCTTTGCTTCTCAGAACTGCATTGGAGGTCGTTGATAATGGCTTCGATTGCAGTGATGTTCGCCACGATCGATCGACCCTACTGTGCGCAGCGATTGGTTAAATCGATACGCCGGTTTGCACCCGCTGCCGCGATCTATGTGGCCGATCAAAGCGAGCGATCTGACGCGGCTGAACATTTCTACCGAATAAACAACGTCAACGTCATATGGATGCCTTATGATTCTGGAGTAACAGCTTCACGGAACGCGCTTCTTGAGATAATTCAAGAGGATTTCGTTGTTCTTTGCGATGATGATTTTGTATTTACTGAGGATACGAAATTTTCGGACGCGATAACTCACTTTGATAACTCGGATTCATTTGATATTATTGCCGGAAGGCTAATTGACTATTGGAGTGAGGGGTCTTCCAATCGGTATTGGGAGAATTTTCTGTCTCTCGACCGAGAGCATCGAATTCTATTCACGATACCGATTTATGGATCCAATCCAGTTCCAGTGATTGCTGGCGGAGTGAATGTCTATCGTTGCGACGCTGTGATGAACTGGTTCGTTGCGAGAATGTCGATCTTCCAATCGGGGTTGCGATGGGACGAACAGTTCAAATCCAATGGGGAGCACGAAGATTTCTTTCTGAACATCAAAGAGAATACGAACTTTAGCGTCGGCTATTTGCCGTCAATGGTGTGTGATCATAGGCCGCCCCAGACAAAGAGTTACGAAAGGCTCCGTAGCCGAACTGGGGGTTGGCGTTTGTTCATGGAGAAATGGGGAATCGACCAGATGGTCGAAGTCGGCCGCCATTGCAGGACGATGCTCGATCCCGGTCGCGATTGGCCTTATGAAGGCGGCCCGAAGCGCTTCTTTACTTCTGCTCCGTTTAGGAGGGATCGCGAATGGAGCAGCGCCTCAGCGGGTGTTGATATTGTTCCAGGAGGTGGCCTGTCACCGCGAAACTATTTTTCGCCTGAGGGCGAGCGGCTTGATCGACCTCAAGACGACAACGAGTCGTCAATGATTGGCCCCATTACCACCGTCGGTTATCGCGCTGGATCGATTTCGAAGTCGTCAATGACGCGGGAGGTAGAGGACTGTCGGGGGTCTGGCGGCGAAGTTCTGGCGGGCTACATTGACCTTGAAGGGGCTAACCAGAAGGATGTCGTCGTTTGGCTTTGGAATCCAAGTTCTGAAGTCACGATTCAGTTCGATACGGCGTGGATTTTTGATGGAAAATTTGCTGGCTACGGCGCATTGCGAGCGAAAGCTACGCTTCATGAATCAACCTGGACTGCCGTGCATCTTGATGCACCCCCCGCCCTGGGGAGAGGGGCGGTCCAAAATCGCAGACTGGTTCTGGGATCGCCCGAGATGGGCCGCATAACCATAAGTGCGCAAGAAGGGGAAGGCCGTTCAATCGGACTGATGTACGAGCGCATCGACCTATCTCCCGCGATTGAATCGAGTCTTTCTCCGAACCAAGAATTGGTAGTAGACTTTGACGGAATTCATGTCTTGAAAGACATCCCTTCGCCAACGACGCTATTCGTCAAGGAGCACGAAGGTACCGGGCCGGCAGACATGGCAAAGCTGCCCCCCGTCAAAAAAGGTGACATCCTTTCGCTACCCCATTATCGTCGACCGAATGCGAGCCTCCTCGCGCGGGTTTATAAGCCCTTGTGAATGAGATAGATTTTGTCACTCCTCAATGCTGATCGTATAGCGTTTATCAAATCTCAGTTTGGGCTGGACGACTACCAAATCGCAGCCCTTCAAGCGATTCATGAACGATCGCGGCTATCCGGTCATGTCTTGGAGGTCGGTGGTAGTAACCTACCTCGGAACGTCGTGTTTGGTGACCTGCAAGCAGCAAGCTGGACCTGCGTTGATATGATCGACGACGGCAGATATCAGGTGGTCGATAACGCTGATCACTATAAGCAGATAACGATAGAGCCAGTTAAAAATGCGCGCCCCGCAAAATCGGGCGAGTATATTATATTCGATGGGCCAATTCAGGAAGCAAATACTCTCCCAGATGGTCATTTTGATGCCGTCATCTCGATAACTTCATTCGAGCACATTAATGACTTCCCTGTTGCATTGGCTCAAATTCGCCGAGTATTGAAGCCTGGGGGATCTCTGGTTTCTTACCATGGCCCGATATGGTCTTCATACTGTGGCCATCATGCTTGGGTTACTAATGAATTGAATTTCAATACTGAATTGTTACCGCCATGGTCTCACCTGTTGTATTCTCCAGAAGAAATGCAAGCATTTCTTGCCGAGAAGTTTGATGAAAAGATCGTGGATGAGGCCATTCGGCAGATCTATGATTCTCCACGCGTTAATCGATTATTCTACGACGATTATCTTAGAGATGCCGAGAATGTTGGATTTTCGACCTGTAGGTTGGAGCCGTATTCGACAATTGAGGTTCCGACCGACATCGAAGCAAGACTAAAGGCACGATTTGGATCCAGATGCTCGGATTTTGGAGCTTACGGAGCGATTTTGACCTGCGTTGCCTAATCTGCACCCTTCGACCTGCGCGTACCAAGTCTGATAGGACCGCACACCTACTGCTCCGATATCGGTCCATCAATTCACGAACCGCTCGTGGTACGCGACATCGCTGCCTAGGCAATCACCGCCCGGTCCGTCACCCGCCGCCAGGCCGAGCCATCTGAAACGGCCAGGGTCGGCCCGCCGGTCTCATCGCTGATGAAGATGATGGCCCCGGCCCCGGCGGTTGTCGGCGACGGCGCATCGGCGACCGTGGCCTGGCCCACCCGCACCGGTCCATCGACATGCAGCCGTGTGGTCGGCGTGATGTCGCCGACAGCGACACGTCCGGTCGTCTTGAACCGAACATCGCCCGTCAGGGTCGCCCCCGAGCCGCCCGTAAACCAGATCGAGCCACTCGACAGCGTATTCTGGAAATAGATGTCATCGAAGAACGGCAGCAGGCGAAACTGGGCCGTCGCGGTCTGGGAGCTCTGGATAATCAGCGCACCCTCTGACAGATCCAGCGTCGTGGAATAGGTCGACCCCACACCGCGGATCATGGCCGTGCCGGGCCCGGTGAGCGCGGCCGACGACGGGATATGTCCGCCGAAGCCGATCCGGCCCGTCGTCGGGTCTACGCGCCAGACCTCGGTCCAGACCGCGCCGTCCGGCGACGCCTTGAGGACCAGATCGTCGTCGGCGCCATGCGCCAGTTCAAAGCGGCCCGACCAATCGGTCTCGAACGAAATCGCTGCCGCGCGGCCGGCGGCGGCATTAAGCTTGAGGCGCAGGTCGGCTGCGGCGTCAGATGGGAACAGGGCGATATCGTCGCTGGCCACCGCGAGGCGCACTGCACCGGCCGCCTCTGCATTGACGCCCATCCGCTCGACCCGTCGCGTCAGAGCGATCCACACGGCGCCGTCAAAAACCCTGGGTTCACCCCGCGTAAGCGACCACGCCTGCCAGCCTTCCCGGGGCTCGATGAAGCGCCAGCTTGCTCCATCCGCCAGCGCGATCCGGCCGGCCTGCCCCGCCCAGTCGCCGCTTGCGCCCGATGGGACGAGATAGGCTGCCGGAGCAGCCGCCGACGAAGGCGGCACCGTGACATCTTCGTGGAAGGCCAGCTGGACCATCCCGTCCAGCAACAGCAGGGCCTCGTTATGGGTGATGTGCTTCTGCGCCTGATTGGCGACGAGCAGAGGCAGAGAAAGACGGTTGGTGGAATCGGACATGGCGCGCTCCGTGGCATGAGCACGACAGTGTGATGGTCGCTCGGGCAGCGGGGATGCGAGTTCCCTTTTCCGGCTCAAAGCCCTTGAAAATCCTGCGATTGCTACATGGGCGCGTGGGGATTGTGGTCGTCCGTCGTTTCATCGAGAATCATGCGCAGTACGTCACCCATGACATCCGCCAGTGTCTTCTGTAGACGTTCCCGGGCCCCGACATCCTCATCTCGCGCGGCGAGGTAGTGCGGGATGCTCGCATAGGCCTGCCAGTGATCGTTTGAACTGGAGTTGCCCAAGCCAGCTTTCAGCCGCGCTAGCACCGACGCCTCCAGCTCAATCGATCCGCCATCGGGCCTAAGTATGCCGATTAGAGCACCATGCCCGATCACACCCTCTGCGCGTACGCGCGCGAGGTGGGTGCGCGATTTCCAGAGCCAGAAATCGATTCCCCCGTGCGCCCAGTCGAAGTTTTCGTCCTCCGTCACGCGGACCATCGACTTGCCGAACCGCTTTGCAAGCAGAATCCCGATCTCGCGCCAGAAGTTGAGCGAGCGCTGGCGCTCGTCGCCGTCGGTGGTCGTGAAGAGCCAATTCATGCGCTCGGCGATCGGGGGCTGATCGTGAAGGCCATCGGCGTCAGCGATCTTCACATGATCATGTCGCGCCGTGAGACGCTCAACCCGCGTCCGGTCTGTAAGTTTCCATGCCAGCGCGACGGCTGGCTTTTCCGCCGCCAACTGCGAAACCAGCCGACGCCCCACAGTCGCCGACGAAACTACCAGGGTCGCTTGAGTAGTCTCGGGGCCGATCGCCCCGGCAATGGCGTCATGTCGATAGCCGGTGCGAACGTCCACCAGGAGACGCCCCGAGACAGGCGTGTCCGCCAAGGTGTCCCCACCATCCAGACGTGAATCAGGAGCCCGTTCAGCAGCCAGGAACAAATCAAACTGATCCCGGAGCGACCAGACCCCCTCATTCATCCGGTTGAGAACAAGCCAGAGGTAGCGCACCCGGGCTTCAACCGTGTGTCGACGCCGAACCAGCGCCTGCCCGGCCCACGCGCGCGCTTCGGTCCAGTCAGCTTCCGCAACCGCGTCGCGCACCGTCTTCTCGACAAAGGCGTCGTCATAGAGTCGATCGCGCGGCATCAGAATTGCGTTGTCGGCGTCGAAGCCCATCATCAGCCGTTCGATTTCGGAGTGCGGCTCCGGCGCGATCAGAAGAGAGCCCGCCATTGGGATTTCGAAGTATTTGGCCACCATCGAGCCAAACCGAACGTCGTCCGTGAAGCCGACGCGGTACTCCCCGAGAACATCGATGAACGCCTCGCGAAGCGCACGCCGTTCAGGAAATGGATTCAGATCAGCAAGGGTCTCAACGAGCCGGGTCCGCATTGGATAGCCACCCTCGTTCAGGGTGCCGGCAATCCCGACGGGCTTGCGCTCGGCATGCGGCCGATGACAAGGCGCATCGGCAACGTAGTTGGGTAGATAGATGGTTTGCCCGCGAACCTTCTGGCTCATCGACAGCGGAAGCTCGTCGATATTCTCGGTTAGTCCGTAATCCGCAAGTATTGAGTAGCGATTGTAAAAATTATAGTATTTTCTGTTGTAATTTTTTACATACCTGTGAAGATCATCTGTAACAACCAAACACGGGATGTTTTCAATATCGAACGAGGAAGCAGACGCCTCGCACATAACTATTCCGATATATTGGCTAGCAGCAATCTGATCGATGGCCTTTCCGGCGCCTAGCGAGGCATCGAATTCTATGACGTCAATGTCGGGATGGTCTGTGAAAAGAAACCAGTAAAAAGGAGAGCATGAATAGTATGTCTTCCAGCCCTTCGCAAAAATGAAGGCTATCTTCTTTCGAGCATCCTCCCCTCTGGTCAAATACTGCGGATGCTCGACCTTGGAATAAGAGTCGATAATCTCTTCTTGAGCGACGTCGGACACGTAAGCCTCGGCTAGTAAGAAATATGCATGAGCGAGTTGGCTCGCGTTTCGTGGAGAAGCAGCTTGTTGCGCCCCCCATGCGAGCGACTGATCGTGCCAGCCTCGTCGTCGAAGTGCAGCATCTGATAGCCAGGACCAAGGAGCTCCATGACCGCCGGTTCTTCGGCAGGATTCAGAATCTCCATGACGATTGTCGGGTGATATCGAGCAATCGTTTCCTGCATCCCTTTGAGAACTTCGATCTCGAAGCCCTCAACATCAATCTTCATCAGATCGGCGCCGCCGATCTCCGTGCCAATAACCCGCTCTTTGGCGAGTGAGGCCTGATTTGAGATATACTCGTCGATTGTAATGATCGGCACGGACTCGGTGAACCACGGGTCGGCAATCTGACCGGCGGAAAAACTCTCGCCGCTGGCCATAGTGTAGACGCCGTAGGGATGCCTCAGCTCAAGCTCGCCTCTTTGCGAACCGACGCCGAAACGAAGAGGTGCGATGCGCGCGCTTAGGCTCAGGACTCATAGCCAGAACAGCACGGTAGCGGCGAGGGCTATGGCGGACAGGAAGACGTTCGGGCAGCGATCGTAGCGGGTTGCGACCCGCCGCCAGTCTTTCAGGCGTCCGAACATGATTTCTATGCGGTTTCGCCGCTTGTAGCGACGCTTGTCGTAACGGATGGGCTCGGTGCGGGTTTTGCGGCCCGGGATGCACGGCATGATCCCCTTGGCCTGCAAGGCGTCCCGGAACCAGTCGGCGTCGTAGCCTCGGTCTCCCAGCAGCCACTGGGCGCGGGGCAGGCTGTCGAGGAGGGCGGCGGCGCCAATGTAGTCGCTGACCTGACCCGCTGTCATGAAGAGGCTGATGGGCCTTCCGTTCGCATCGGTCACGGCGTGAAGCTTGGTGTTCATGCCGCCTTTCGTGCGTCCGATCAGTCGCCCGAGACCCCCTTTTTTACCGCGAGGCTCGAAGCCGTGCGGTGCGCCTTGAGATAGGTCGCGTCGATCATGACCGTGCGGCGTTCGGCCTGAGCCCCGGACAGGCCCTCCATCATCCGGATGAAGACGCCAGCCTCACTCCATCGCTTCCAGCGGTTGTAGAGGGTCTTGTGCGGCCCGTAGGCCGCCGGCGCATCTCGCCAGCGCAGGCCGTTGCGGTTGACGAAGATGATCCCGCTCAACACCCGGCGGTCGTCAACGCGCGGCTTGCCGTGGCTCTTGGGGAAGAAAGGCTCCAGCCGAGCCATCTGCTCGTCCGTTAGCCAATACAGATCGCTCATATCCAGACTCCTCAGGAGCCTGAATCAGATCGTTCGCCTCACATCAATGGGTCCTGAGCCTAGCGCGTTGGCATGAATGTTGGTCAGCAACCGACAATATGTGATGAAAGACGGCTCAAAGGCCGAGACCACCGCATTGGGATTAGCCGTTGCCGCAGCCAGAGAAAAAACGCCGGTGAAAGAACCGATATCGAAGACCCATCGTGATTGTTTTGCAAGATGGCACCAGATCGTCAGGGTCTCAGATTCGAAGGAGTGCGGCCCACTGAACAGATAGTGTTTTGCAACCACGTCGTCGTTATTGCTGAACATGACGAAACGCCCGCCGCCGGGTGCCGCTTCGCAATCGATGAAACCGTTGTAAGGCAGTTCGTTTGAACGCTCCGGAACCTCATGGGGCGCAACCGGACGCTCGGCGGCGCTTTCGACCGCGATGGCGTTGCGGCGCGAAAGCTCGTCGAAATCCATGGGTCGCTCCTTGGCTTAGTTTTACGGGAATTGGTGAAGGGAATGTAGGCTGGCGCCCGGCCCCTTGTACAGCGCTGAAGCGCTAGAACAGGAGGTCCAGCATCCGGCTTTTCAGAACCGTCACCGCCGCGCCGTTGTGGTCCTGATTCTCAAACTGCTTCACGCGGATCGGCATGGTCCTCATCAGGGCGATGTGACGCTCGTCATCTAAGTCCTGATCTCCTACCAGCGCAGCGAACCGTGTCCGGGTCGGAAACGCCATCTGATCCAGTCGAACATGCCTGCTCCGCGGATCGAGCGCATCAATCCGAGCAAATTCCGCGGGCCAGCGGGGGTCCCCCACCTCGGAAGCCGCCGCTGCTCCGGCACGGACTTGAGGAACGATGCCGATGACATCGTGGGCTCCAGTCAGGGCGCCGAACAGGATGGCGGCGAACCCTCCCATCGAACTCCCCACCATATTCACCCGGTCGTAGGATCGCGCCTTCGACGACACGAAATCGGCCAGATCTTCGACTCCTCCGGCGATTCCTGAAACGCCCGCCTGATACCAGAGGTTCTTTGTGTCCCGCAGCAGCAGAACGTCCTTTTCACCCCGAATGGCGTTGTTGATGAAATCAAAGCTCAACGGACCGTCGATGCCCTCCCAGCTGGGCTGATAGGACGAGAACGCGACAACAAGGTCTCGACTTGATCTTCCCCTCAAAAACAGGGCGTTCTCACTGAAGTGCTCAAGGCAGTAGTCTCGTCCTTCGGCGTTCGAAATCCACTCTGCGGACACCAGCGGGCCACTCCTCACGCCGGACCGGACCGTCGGACCAGGCGTTGGGTCGAGACCGCCCGGTTCAGGCGACAACTCCTGCGCGTCCAACCTCAAAGCGAGGTCTAGCGCGTGCTCTGAGTTTTCCGCGGAGTCAGCCGGTGCAACGCCAGGTCGCGAGTAGGCGCCAATCTCGGTGAATACGGAGGAGTGACAGTCTGAAATCACGACCAGAACGCTCTCGTCCGCGCGTTGTCTAAAGCGATACGCCCCATGCTGCGTATGCATGTCGAGATCGATCGTGACGGCCTCGCCCGGATCGGCGTAGGCCAGAAAGTCATGCATCCAACAGCCGGCGTGCCAATCGCTGACGAACCCCGTGCCCTTCACCGGTAGATTCTCAATCAGGATGATCTCGCCATCCGGCGCGCGGCGACGGCGCATGGAATCCAGCAAGGCCCGGGCATCGGCCTCATCATTGTGGATCATCACCGAGATGGTGATCACGAGATCAAAGGTCTCGCCTGGAAAGGCCGCATCAAGGCTGTCGGCCACGCGCACGCGATCGGCAATGTCCGCCGCATAGGCCGCCGGCGGGTCGTCGAGCAGCGGCTGGATCATGGTCGAAGAAAAATCGAAGCCGAACCAGTCCACGCCGCCGACGTCGGCGCAAAGATGCGCCAGACGCCCAAAGCCACACCCGACGTCAAGCAGTCTCAGCGGTCGTGGATGCACAGCGGACCATTCCGCCAGGACGCGGCGCAGCCACTGCTCCTGAGCGTCGTAACTGTTCTCGGGATTGGCCCGCCGATGCGCCTGCGTCGCCTGATAGCTCTCGCCGGGGCGCGTCTGCCAGTAAAGGTTGTTCGGCTTGTCCGGCGCACTCATCCCGGACCTGCTACGCGTTTCCAGCGGGGGCCGCAAGCCGGGCTCGAATCCTGCCTGACCACGCCTCCAAACCACACCAGTCGCGGATGGCCTGGGCACCGCGGGCCCCCAAATCAGATCGCAATGCGGCATCGTCGATCAGGGCCCCGAGGCGTTCGGCAGCCACCTCAATGTCGGCTTGCGCCCAGCGTGCGCCGGCATATGGTCCAGCCCCGCCATCGGCCGGAACCAGAGTGTAGGGCACCAGCGCCGCGTCGGCTTGCGTCACGAAGTCCGCCGGTCCCGACCAGCCCACCGTCAACACCGGGCGACCCGCCCACATCGCTTCGGCAATCAGCAGGCCGAACCCCTCAGATCGATGCAAGCTGACCACAACGTCGGCACCGGAGATCAGTCGACTCATTTCGGCGGGCTGGAGGTCCTGTTCGATCAATCGAATACGATCCGGCGAGGCTGCAGCTTTCGCCCGCAGCCGGGAGAGGGCATCCGGGTCGGTGTCGCCCGCGATAATCTTGACCGTCAGGATCGCGTTCGGGCGGTTGGCCCTCTGGAAGGCCTCTATGGATGCCCAGGGGTTCTTGCGCGCCGCCGTCGAGCGCATGTCAAAGGCGGCGAGAATCTTGACCTGCCCGTCAGCGGCAGGGGGAGTTGGCTCCAATCCCTCGGTCGCGAATACAGGGTGCGGCACGACATGCACCGGCACGGCTCCTGGAAGCGAGCGGACAGCCTCGGCGGTAAACGTCGACGGGCACCAAACCTCATCGACATAGGTGAAGGCCTCGGCCCAGGCCGCCGGAGCCGTCTCGGTCTCCCACGCCCAATAGCCAATGTGCCTGCGCCCTTGCAGCGCCCGCATGCCGCGTCGACGCAACCAGTGAAGCAGTTCTGGCGGATTGAGATGGGTCAGCAGAACACCGCCCTCTGTGGGCGATGGATCCCCTGTCGCAGGCAGAACGGCAGCCAGACGGAAGTCCGGCGTGACATCGACCACCGACACCGGATAGCCGATCTGTTTCAAGGCCCTCGAGAACAGCCGGGCACCCTGGCCGATCCCCAGGACAGCGCGCAGAGGGCCAACCACCACAACGGGTCCACACGGTGCCAACCCGGGTCGCCAAAGACGCGCACGTCGTAAAGGCGCGATGGCGCGCAGCGCCGCGTCCAGGGCCCGGTGGGCTGTCGCGCGAACGGGAGACGGCAGGCGTGCCCAGGCCCGCATCAGGCGGTCGCGGACAGGTTGTTCCAACGGGACGTCTCCCAAGGCTGGCGTGCGTTGATCGGCCAAGCTACTGATACTGTTCGATGACAGGATCCGCCATGCTCCGAGCGCCGACGACCGACAAATTTGATCGCCCCAGACCGCTGGCGGGGCCGGCTGTGTTTTCGCGGATGAAATCTGGATACCGCTACAACCGCTTTTCGGACCAGCCATTCAACCTGTCTGGAGAGGTCATCGAACGACCTGATTGTCTGATCGTGAATGGCCCGGGCGGATCCGCCGGAATTTCGGTCGAGGCCGGCGAAGAGATCGGCGTGGTGATCGGGGCCCATGACTGGTCAGGGGTGATTGAACTTCGCTTTGAGAACGGGCCCGCCGAGTCTGTGGATCTCTACAGCTGGTACTCCTGGCAGCGCGTTCTGATCCTGCCGCCCCGCAGTCGTGCGGGTGTCTGGACACTCAAGGTGACAGGCCGAAACCCGGCCTCGCGCGGCGAACAACTATGTCTGGTCGGCCTGCTGAGGAAGAAACGCTGATGGCAAATAACCCGATCGAGTTTCCAGACCTGACCGATCCGAACGAGCTGCAAGCCTTCATCGAGCTGCAGAAGACTATGACGGCGAACTGGGTGGAAGGCGCACACCGGTCCGGCGACGCCGAGGCGATTTTCGCTCAGCGTCGTGACGCCTATCTCTTCCGTTGGAGAGAAGCACTGGCGTTCGTCAGACCCGGTGCTTCGGTTCTCGACATTGGCGGCGGCTTTCCCTTCCCCCAGCTCTTCGAGCAGATGGCGGCGGCCGGCGTGGCGGAATACAGCGCCCTGGATATCGACGCCGGTGCGGTTGAAGTGACCCGGGACATGGTGGCCCAGTCGCCCCTGAAATCCGGCGAATTTGCCATCGGCCCGAACGACATCCTGCCGTTTTCAGACGCCTCACGAGATCTCATCTTTTCGTCACACAGCCTCGAACATTCTCGTGACGTCGCGGCGACCTTTTCCGAAATCCGACGCGTCCTGAAGCCGGGCGGCCACCTGTTCTACGCCGTGCCGATCGGTTTCGATGAAGGCCTGGAACACCTGTATTTCGCTGACGCCGACGACTGGATCGCCATGACTGTGGCCAGTGGCCTGACGGTCAAGATGTCCCACATCGGCTGCGTCTATCCTGAAACCGGCTATGACGTTTGCGTCGTCGCGCAGGCCTGACGTACCGCTGACAAGCTGGCCAGTCGACGATCAGGGTTCCGACCACGGACGCGCCTGAGCCGGGCTTAGCCCCAAACGACTTGCCCGAGTCAGGGCAGTCGGCGATAGGGTGGGTCTCGCGGCCAATCGGCCGTTGAGGGAACTATGGCGCTATTTCCAGTCATTATGTGCGGCGGCGCGGGATCGCGCCTGTGGCCGTCATCGACGACGGCGCGCCCCAAACCGTTCCTGAATCTGATCGGGGACCAGACCCTGTTTGGAGCCACGGTCGCGCGCATGGCCCCCCTGGTCGGGCCAGGGTCCGAGCTGATCGTCGTCGCCGGACTGGCCCACAAGCGCGCCATCCTCCAGGAGCTCGACAGGCTTCAGCAAGGCGCTCAACTCATTCTGGAGCCCCAGGCGCGGGATTCGGCACCGGCCATGGCGGCGGCGGCTGTTCAGGCCGCCCGGCTGGCCCCTGACGCCGTGATCGCTGTGGTCGCCTCCGATCATTACATCCCTGACGCAGAGGCTTTCCGCGCTGCGGTCGAGGCGGCCGCCGTCGCCGCTGAAGACGGACACATCGTGACCTTGGGTGTCAGGCCGACATTTCCGTCAACGGCCTTTGGCTACATCAGCGCCGACACGTCGGGCTCGGGCGCAATCGCCATTCGCCAGTTTGTCGAAAAGCCCGACGCGGCGCGCGCGGCCGCCTATATTACCGAAGGCTATCTCTGGAACAGCGGCAATTTCATCGCCCGGGCCGATGTCCTGCTCGAAGAGCTGAGGCGCTTCGTCCCTGAGGTCGTCCAGGCTGCTGAAGCCGCCCTGGATCAGGCAACAGAGGTCCCGGGCGGAAGCCTGCTCGGGCCGGCCTTTCCATCCGCGCCGAAGATTTCGATCGACTACGCCGTCATGGAGAAGACGGATCGCGCCGCAGTTCTGCCCGTCGACTTCATGTGGTCCGACGTCGGGACCTGGGACGCCGTTGTCGAACGGGGGGCCGATGATCAGGGCCATGTCCTGAGGATCGATGCCCAGGGCGGGCTGGCCCGGGCGGCCCCCGGCATCGATCTGGCCGTCATCGGCGCAAATGACCTGATCGTCATCGCCGAACCCGGACAGGTGCTCGTCGCCGGAACGGCGGGTGCCGCCCGCGTGCGAGAGGCGGCCGATCATTTCGCGCGAACGGGAGCCGGTGAAGCCGGTCTGCCGGGCCAGGCTCGCGCCCTCATGGACTGGATGCGTACCCGCGCCTTGCCGGTCTGGACGTCTCTGGGCGTGTCGGAAGAGGGGCGGTTTCAGGAGACGATCGACCCCGATGGCCGGCCCGTCGTGGCGGACCGGCGCGCGCGCGTCCAACCCCGCCAGGCCTACAGTCTGTGTGTCGCCGGTAGCCTGGGATGGACGGGGCCATGGCGCTTCCTGGCCAAGCGCGCCATGTCTGACTTTGAGGCGAGCCACGGCATCGACACCGGCGGCTACCAGACCCTGTTGGCGGCGGATGGATCGACCTTGAACCAATCGGCCCTGAACTACGATCTGGCCTTCGTGCTCCTGGCCCGTGCGGCCATGGGGGATACTGAGGCCGCACAACCGCTTCTCGCCTTTCTGGATGAACGGGTTCATGGCCGAGGCGGCTACCGGGAGGCTGATGCTCGACCGTTCCAGTCCAACGCCACGATGCACCTGTTCGAGGCCTTTCTGGCGTGGGATGCGATCGAGCCTGACTCCATCTGGAAGGATCGCGCTGACAACCTGGCCCTTCTCGCCATTGATCGCCTCATCGACAGGGAAGGCGGCTTCATCCGCGAAGTCTATGACGCGGATTGGAACCCGGCCTCGGGGGCCGAGGGCCGGATCGTGGAAACCGGTCACCAGTTCGAGTGGTCACATCTTCTGCATGCCTGGGGTGCCCGGCGCGGCATCAAGGCCGGGACCGACGCGGCTCGCAGATTGTTCCAGGCGGGACTTCGCGGCGTGGACCCCGTTCGCGGTGTCGCCGTCGACGAGCTCGATACCCAATTGAGGATGATCCGGCGAACGGCGCGTCTGTGGCATCAGACCGAATGGCTGAAGGCCGCGCTGGTCCTCGCGAGCGCCGATCCCGATCCGGCCCTGCTTGACGAGGCGAAGTCGGCCCTGACGACAATCTGGGCCTATCTTCGGCCTGACGGTCTTTGGGGTGACGTCATGGACCAACAGGGAACCGTCCCCCGCGACGTGTCGCCGGCGAGCACCCTTTATCACCTGATCGGAGCTATCGACCACCTGTCGACCGCCTCGCGGGTTCTCCCCGGTTTTGAGGCTCCTCTCGACCTGCGCTGATGAGGCCGATGGAACGGTAACAACGGGTTCAGGCCGCCAGATCCCTCTGAAGAGGTCGAGGCGGGGGTCGGAAGCAGATCCCGAACTCGCCGTCATAGGGCGTGAGCCGCCAATCCTGGATCTGGGCTTCGGCCCTGGGTCGCGCCCGAATGAATCCATGCTCATGCCCTCGGCGACGGAGCATTCCCGGCACTGTCACCAGGCGCGTTTCGAGGTCTTCCGGCCCGACCGACAATCGTACGCGCGCGCAGCCGAGGCGAGCCGCGTTGCGGACCAGACTGCGGACCATGGCGGGCAAGGCGTGATCGGCACATTCCGCACGCGCGACCAGATCGATGATCTCCAGCGTCGGCGCATCCATCTGGGTGATCTTGGTGATCTCGGCCAGCAGCAAGCCGCCGACGTCCTGCCCGTCCAGCCACGCCAACAGGATCGGCTCGCGGGTACGATCCGGGTTGGAGAACCGCCAGTTCAGGGCCGATGCATCCCGGCGCGCCGATAGGCGACCTTCAGCCAGCAACGCCCTGGCGAAGTCATCGATGTGGCCACCCAGATCACCGACACCCAGCGCCCGAACCCTTGGCTCCAGGCGTTCCAGTCCGGTTTCAAATACCCGGTCGCGCAGGAACCATTCGCGGGTCGGGCGTCCGTCGCGGCCGAGACGTGCCTTGCCGGCGCGGGCGGCGCGTTCAGCCATCAGCGCCAGGGGATCGGTGATCCAGACCAGCTTCAGGTCGTTGCGCCCCAGCGGGAAGGCGGTCATGCCGTGGTGCCAGTAGATCGGAGCCGCCAGCTCATTGGACTACAGGACTGTCACAGCGAAGAGTGACGGTTGGTCCACCACTGCGTCGATCAGAGGCCGACTTGCGCCTCGCAGGCGCGGGTGAACGATCAGCGTATGGCCGGTCGCACCGGATCGCGGTCCCTCACGCGACACATAGTCCTGTGCGAACAGCCCGAAGAGTCCGCCGACGCGGCCGTCCCGGTCCTCGACGACAAAGCCCGCGGGCACTGCGCGCGTGGCCTTGGATCGCGGGGTATCGATCAGCCATTGCCAGCCGGCGGCGGATCGCGCGGGGAACCAGGCATGGCCGAGCAAGGCCGAGATTTCGTCGGCGTCTTGCATTCGGATAGAACGCACCGAATGTGTCATTCCCGGACAGACTCCTGCTCAGGGCAGAGTCGATGCGGGAACCGTACTAGCGCCCCGGCCGGAAGTAGGCGTGGATGCGTTCGGCCAGAGCCTGGCTGACGCCATCCACCTTCATCAGGTCGGCCACGGCGGCGCGAGACACGCCCCGCGCCGAGCCGAAGGCGTGCAGCAACGCCTTCTTGCGGCCGGGGCCTACACCCTCGATCTCGTCCAGCGGATTCTTCTTGATGTCCATGGAGCGGCGCTTGCGATGAGCCCCGATGGCAAACCGGTGCGCTTCGTCCCGCAACCGTTGCAGATAATAGAGTGCCGGCGACTTCAGCGGCAGCATGAAGGGCTCACGACCCGAGATGAAGAACCGCTCCATGCCGGCGTCGCGGTCCGGCCCCTTGGCCACCCCGACCAGGGCAATGTCCTCCAGCCCCAGCTCGGCCATCACCTCGCGCACGGCCCCGAGTTGGCCGAGGCCCCCGTCGATCAGCACCAGGTCGGGGCGAATGACGCCCTCGCCGTCCTCCTCTTCCTTGACCAGCCGCCCGAAGCGCCGCCGCATGACCTCGGCCATCATCCCGAAGTCGTCGCCAGGGGTCAGGTCTTCGCCGCGGATGTTGAACTTGCGGTAATGGCTCTTCTGGAAACCGTCCGGCCCGGCCACGATCATGGCCCCGACCGCGTTGGTCCCCTGAACATGGGAGTTGTCATAGACCTCGATCCGCTCAGGTCGTCCGTCCAGCCCGAAGGCCTCGACCACCTCATCCAGGATCTTGCCCTGGGCCGAGCTCTCGGCCAGCCGCCGCCCCAGAGCCTCGCGGGCATTGGTCAGGGCGTGGTCAATCAGCTTCTTGCGATCACCGCGCTGGGGCCGTTCGATCGAGACGACGCGTCGCGCATCGTCCAGCTTGGCCTTCAGGGTGAAGGCCTCTTCCAGCAGGTCCTTTTCCAGCGGCACGGTGCTGACCAGGATCAGGCGCGGAACCGGCTTGTCCTCATAGAATTGGCCGAGAAACGCCGACAGGATGGTCGCCTCATCGTCGGAGCGGTCGACGCGCGGGAAATAGGCCCGCCCGCCCCAGTTCTGGCCGCCGCGATAGAAGAAGACCTGCACTGAAGCCTGGCCGCCCTCGGCATGGACCGCAAAAACATCGGCTTCCGCCAGGCCGTCGGCCGAGACCGAATTCTCCATAGCGATGGTCGACAGGGCGCGAACCCGGTCGCGCAGCCGTGCCGCCGTCTCGAAATCCAGCTCGTCGGAAGCTGCCTGCATTTCGCCGGACAGCCGCTCGATCACCGCCCGCGACTTGCCGCGCAGGAAGCTCTCGGCCTCATCGACCAGTTCGCCATAGGCCTGAAGGTCGATCAGCCCGACACAGGGGGCCGAACACCGCTTGATCTGATGCAACATGCAGGGCCGCGTGCGGCTCTCATAGGTGCTGTCCGAGCACGACCGGAGCAGGAACGCCTTCTGCAAGGTCGTAAGGGTCCGGTTGACCGCCCAGGTCGAGGCGAACGGCCCAAAATAGTCGCCCTTGATCGTATGAGCCCCGCGATGCTTCCTAACCTGCGGGGCCGGGTGATCGCGCCGGATCATCAGCTCGGCGAAGGACTTGTCGTCCCGTAGCACCACATTGAAGCGCGGCTTCAGCTTCTTGATGAAGTTGGATTCCAGCAGCAGGGCCTCGGTCTCGGTCCTGGTCGAGACGAACTCCATCGACCGGGTCAGACTGACCATCAGCCCGATGCGCTGGGTGTGGAACCGGCCTTGCGCGTACTGGGTCACGCGTTTTTTCAGATTGCGGGCCTTGCCGACGTACAAGCAGGTCCCGTCCTCGCCGTACATCCGATAGACGCCCGGCCCGTCGGGCGCACGGCGCGCCTCGTCGCGGATCAGGTCGGCCGCCTTCAGAGGGTTCGGTTCGGCAGTGTCGGTCACCCTGCCGATATAGGCGCATCACAGGCCGGATGCGATGGAGCCTGACCGCCTATCAGGCTCGGCCGAGGGATCGAATGAAGACTGCCGCGCGTTCGCCCTCGGCGTCCCCGGCCTGACCGAACTCCGCATTGATGTCGCCATGAGTGTCGCCGGGTGCCACCACCACCTCGGCCTGCCCGCCGGCGGCGGTCAAGGCTTCAGCCAGACGGCGGCTCTGACGTGCCGCATCCTCGCGGCTCGCAATGTGGAAAATCAGAAACGGCGGATAGGCCCGGCCCGGGCGAATCCTCAGGATCGGCGACAGCTCGGCACGCTGGTCGCCGAAGGCCGCTTCATAGGTCTGTTCCAGCCAGCGCCCGACCGGCCCGGCCCTGCGCGGCTCGGTGGCGTCATAGCCGGCCCCGTCCAGCGGAATGACGGCGGCCAGATCGGACGGAGCCAGACCGTGGTTCCCCAGATAGGCCGGCTCGACCCCGACCAGGGCCACCAGGTGCGCCCCCGCCGAATGGCCCACCAGCACGATGGGCCGTCCCGGCAGGGTCCGGCGGATCGTGGCGACGGCGGCGGCAACATCCTCGGCCTGTTCGCGGGCGCTGACCTCGGGAACCAGACGATAGCCGATTGAGGCCAGGGTCAGGCTGTGGCGCTCGGCATAGTCCGGCAGGCGGTTGACCATGGCCTTGTCGCCGCGCGACCAACCGCCCCCGTGGACGAAGGCCAGCACAGGCCCGGTCGCGCCCGGATTTTCGTAGATGTCGAGCGCCTGAAGCGGGGCCGGACCGTAGGTAAGGGTCTGGCGCGGATGATCGGAGCGTCGTTCACCGGCCGCCTGGCCCTGGCCTCGACCCCGTCGGCCGCGCCGCCCTGCGCGATCCTGGGCCTGGGCCGGAAGTCCCGCCGTGGCGGCAACCGCGAGAACAGACAACAGCAGGCTGCGACGGGCGAGGGACATGGGGCGCTCCGATAGGCTGGCTTGAATCTACACGCCCGGCCGGCCTCTTTCCGTCGCTCAGCCCCTGCGAACCAGCAACACGCCACCAATCATCAAGGCCACGCCCAGCACCCGCACCAGATTTACCGGCTGGCGCGGTGCCCCGAAGGCTCCGAAATGATCGAGCACCAGGCCCAGAATTAGCTGGCCGGCCACCATCAGGGTGATCGTCGTCGCCACGCCCAGCCGCGGCACGCCCCAGGTCGCGGCGATGACGAAGATGACGCCACACAGGCCGCCGACCCAGGCATACCAGGGCAGGGCCCGCGTCGCCGCCAGGTCCGGCTTGATCTGGAACACCAGGGCCAGGCCGATCAGGGCCACGGTTCCGACGGCGAACGAAACCAGCGCGGCATTGACCGCCGAACCGACCGCCGTGGCCAGTCGAGCATTAAGCGGAGCCTGCAAGGCCGTCGCCGCCCCGGCCAGGGCGATGATGACCATAGTGGCGAAAGCGAGGACACTCGGGTTCATGACCCGGGCTTAGCCTCGCTTTGGCTTGACGCCAATCCCTGAGATTCAGGCGGTCCGGCCTCCCAGTTGCTGTGCGAACAGGGCCGATAGCCGGCCCCAGGCATTCGCCGCCGCCGCCGCATCATACATGGGCCGGTAATCGGCATGAAAACCGTGATCGGCTCCAGGATAGACGATGATCTCGCTGTCGGTCTTTCCGGCCACCGCCAGGGCGGCGCGCATCCGCTCAACGCTCGCCAGCGGAATGCCGGCATCCCGCTCGCCATACAGGCCGATAACCGGACACCTCAGGTCGCCGGCGATATCGACCGGCCACGGTCGTTCCTCCGTGCTCTGGGCCGATGCCACCACACGTCCATAGAAGGCGGCACCTGCCCGGAAGTCATGGGCCGCACAGGCCATCCACACCACCGTGCCACCCCAGCAAAAGCCGGTGATCCCGGCGCGCGAGATATCGGCCCAGGACTGGCTATCCAGCCATTGCAGGGCCGCGCCGGTATCGCCCATCACCTGATCGTGGGTCGCCGTCGCCACGATCGCGCGGATGGCTGTAAAGTCCGTCAAGGACGAGGGATCACCCGCCCGCGCGAAATAGCCGGGGGCCATGGCGACATAGCCCTGTTTCGCCAGCCGGCGGCAGACGTCCTGGATATAGGCGTGCAGGCCGAAAATCTCGTTGACCACAATCACCACCGGGAACGGACCCTCGCCTTCAGGCCGCGCTACATAGGCCGGCAGCGACGGCGCATAGGCCTCTGCACTCCAGCCGACGAAACTGACCTGATCGGTGAGGATGCCGGTCTCATCCGTCACGATGGGCTGGGCCTGGGCCCCCAGCGCCGCGGCGGCATAGCCGGTGAACATCAGCCCGCCGAGCGTGCGGCGGGTCAGTTTGAGGTCTTTGGGTCCCTCGGGCGTCGGCAGATGGTCCTGTGCCATGTTCAGGCCTCCCGTTTGACCCCCACCATGCCCCGCCTGTCCGGCCGGGCCAAGATTCCCCATCGAAAGCCGGAATTCGACGCCGTCTTACCCTTGCGGCCGGTGTGGACTTTCCCATATCCCGCCCAAGCGTTGCGTTCGGGGACGGCCCCGGGCGCAGCAAGGACAAATAGCTGGGGGTGGGACAGTGCGGCGCCGGATGACCGGGTCGTCGAGACCATCCGCCGAAATGGAGACGAAGAGACGCCCATGAGCAAGATCATCGGCATTGACCTGGGAACCACGAATTCGTGCGTCGCGGTCATGGACGGCAAGAATCCCAAGGTTATCGAAAACGCCGAAGGCGCGCGTACCACGCCGTCGGTCGTCGGTATCCAGGAAGACGGCGAACGCCTGGTCGGTCAGCCGGCCAGGCGCCAGGCCGTGACCAACCCCGAAAACACCTTTTTCGCCATCAAGCGCCTGATCGGCCGCACCTTCGACGACCCCGTGGTCGCCAAGGACAAGAAGATGGTGCCCTATGAGATCGTCAAGGGACCCAATGGCGACGCCTGGGTGCGTTCGCACGGCAAGGACTATTCGCCCCAGGAAATTTCGGCCTTCATCCTGCAGAAGATGAAGGAAGCCGCCGAGGCCCACCTCGGCGAAACCGTGACCAAGGCGGTCATCACCGTCCCGGCCTATTTCAACGACGCCCAGCGTCAGGCCACCAAGGACGCCGGCAAGATTGCCGGCCTTGAAGTGCTGCGCATCATCAACGAGCCGACCGCGGCCGCGCTCGCCTACGGCCTGGAGAAGAACGACGGCCGCAAGATTGCAGTTTATGACCTGGGTGGCGGCACCTTCGACGTCTCGATCCTGGAGATCGGCGACGGCGTCTTTGAGGTGAAGTCGACCAACGGCGACACCTTCCTGGGCGGCGAGGACTTCGACCTGCGTATCGTCGACTATCTGGCCGACGAGTTCAAAAAGGAGCAGGGCGTCGACCTGCGCTCCGACAAGCTGGCCCTCCAGCGCCTGAAGGAAGAGGCCGAAAAGGCCAAGAAGGAGCTCAGCTCGACGACGTCGTATGAGGTCAATCTGCCCTTCATCTCGATGAACGCCTCGGGCCCGCTGCACCTGAACATCAAGCTGTCGCGCGCCAAGCTCGAAGCCCTCGTCGAGGACCTGGTTCAGCGCACCGTCGGACCTTGCGAAAAGGCCCTGAAGGACGCCGGCATGAAGGCCTCGGACATCGACGAGGTGGTGCTGGTCGGCGGCATGACCCGCATGCCCCTGGTTCAGGAGACGGTGAAGAAGTTCTTCGGCAAGGAGCCGCACAAGGGCGTCAACCCCGATGAGGTCGTGGCCCTGGGTGCGGCCGTCCAGGCCGGCGTGCTGCAAGGCGACGTCAAGGATGTGCTGCTGCTGGACGTCACCCCGCTGACGCTGGGCATCGAGACCCTGGGCGGTGTCTTCACCCCGCTGATCGAACGCAACACCACCATCCCGACCAAGAAGTCCCAGGTCTTCTCGACCGCCGAGGACAACCAGTCGGCGGTGACCATCCGCGTCTTCCAGGGCGAGCGCCCGATGGCGTCGGACAACAAGATGCTGGGTCAGTTCGACCTGATGGGAATTCCGCCGGCCCCGCGCGGCATGCCCCAGGTCGAGGTCACCTTCGACATCGACGCCAACGGCATCGTCAATGTGACGGCCAAGGACAAGGCGACCAACAAGGAACAGTCGATCCGAATCCAGGCCAACGGCGGCCTGTCCGACGATGACATCAACCGGATGGTCAAGGAAGCCGAGGCCAATGCCACCGCCGACAAGGCGCGCAAGGAGCTGGTCGAGGCCAGGAACCAGGGCGATGCGGCCCTCCATTCGACCGAGAAGGCCCTGTCCGAACACGGCGACAAGATCTCGGCCGAGGACAAGGGTGCGATCGAAACCGCCCTGGCCGACCTCAAGGCAGCCATGGAAGGCGAAGACGCCGCCGACATTGCGGCCCGGACCAACACCCTGGTTCAGGCCTCGATGAAGCTCGGTGAGGCCATGTACCAGGCCCAGCAGGGCGACACCTCGGCGGAACAGCCCGCCGATGACGGCGTCGTCGATGCGGAGTTCGAGGACGTCACCGACGACGAGGACGCCGACAAGAAGGAACAGGCGTAATGAATTCTCCTCCCCATGACCCCGGATTTGATCCGGGAGAAATGGGGAGGGGGACCGCGAAGTGGTGGAGGGGGTGCCTCCGGCCTATCCGAAATGGCCAGCGCCTCCCCCTCCGTCTCGGCGCGTATCCGCGCCGAGCCACCTCCCCATCGCATTGCGATGGAGAGGAGAACTAGAGGCGTAACGGGTCATGGCGACGACGGATTACTACGAACTGCTCGGCGTCGGGCGTGACGCCGATGCGGCTGCCCTGAAGGCGGCCTATCGCAAGAAGGCGATGGAGCATCACCCCGACCGCAACGGCGGTTGCGAGGATGCGATGGCCAAGTTCAAGGAGATCAATCAGGCCTATTCGGTCCTGTCCGATCCCCAGAAGCGCGCCGCCTACGATCGCTTCGGCGAGGCCGGGGTGAACGGCATGGGGGGCATGGGCGGTGGCGGCGGCGGCTTCGGCGGCGGCCCCCAGGACATCAACGACATCTTCTCGCAGGTGTTCGGCGATGCCTTCGGCGACATGTTCAACCGCGCCCAGCAGACCCGCCGCACCGGCCCCCAGCGCGGCAGCGACATCCGCCACGACCTCGAGATCACCCTGGAACAGGCCTATCGTGGGGCCGAGGTCGAGATCGATGTCGCCACCGCCGCCGCGTGCGACACCTGTTCAGGCTCCGGGGCCAGGCCGGGGACCTCGCCCCAGACCTGTTCGACCTGCCAGGGCCAGGGCCGCGTCCGCACCGCCAACGGCTTCTTCCAGGTCGAGCGCACCTGTCCGTCCTGTGGCGGCCAGGGCCGGCGTCTGGCCGAGGCCGACGTCTGCGCCTCATGCCGGGGTCAGGGCCAGGTCCGCAAACACCGCACCCTCAGCCTCAAGATCCCCGCCGGCGTCGATGACGGCTCGCGCATCCGCCTGACCGGCGAGGGCGACGTCGGGCGCCACGGCGGCCCCCGCGGCGACCTCTATGTCTTCCTCTCCGTGAAACCCCACGACCTGTTCGAGCGCGACGGGCTGGACCTGCTGGTTCAGGCCCCGGTGCCCATGGCCCTGGCGGCGCTGGGCGGTGAAATCGAAGCCCCGTGCCTGGCGTCCGAGGCCTGCGACGGCCAGTGCCGCACCACGGTCAAGGTCGATGTCGGCAGCCAGACCGGCAAGACCGTACGCGTGCGCGGCAAGGGCATGCCCGATCTTCAGGGCCGCCGTCGCGGCGACCTCGTGGTCGAACTGTTCGTCGAGACCCCGACCAATCTGACCGCGCGCCAGAAGGAACTGATGCGCGAGTTGTCAGAGACCTGCGGCGAGAAACAACAGCCCCGCCATGCCGGCTTCTTCAAGAAGGCCAAGACCTTCTGGTCGGGCCTGACCGAAGGCAACGTCTAGGCCGTGAGTGGGGTCGCATGATCACGGCGGCGGTTCTGGCGATCTACGGGATCGGCGTGATCGTGGCCTGGGTCAGGATCCTAACCCTGGTTCAGCGCGGCAACGACCCCATGACCCTGCGCCAGAGCGGAGTTCCCGCCGCCGGCTATGCCCTGGCCTGGCCGATCCTCGGGGCCTGTGCCCTCGCCGTCATGATCGTCGGACGGCTCCGCAGCTAGAGCGCGTTCCGATAAGTGGGAACCGGTTATCGGACGCAAACGCGCGACTCTAGAATAGATCGCCCTGGCCGGATTTGGGTCGCTCTGGCGGCTTTGCCCCCGTCTTCGGGGCGGGTGTCGGCTCCGGTCGATCGCCCTCGACGACGGCCTGACGGTCCCCATCGCGGAAATGCAGCGACACGCCCTCTCCGGCAGCCAGGGAAGCCGCAGTCCGAACCAGCCGCCCATCGGCGTGATGAACCCGGGCAAAGCCCCGGTCCAGCGGCCCATCCGGGTTGAGCGATCCCAGAAGCCTTCCCAGCCGATCCAGTCGCTCCGACTGCTGCGTCAGGGTCCGCTCCAGTGAGCGGGTGGCCCGCCCCGACAGATCCTCCAGCCGCTCCTGCGCCAGCCGCACCGGCCGCTGCATCGACGGCAGACGCCGGGCCACGCCCTGGAGCCTGAGATCGCGGTCGCGGATATGGCGCTGCAAGGCCTGGATCGCCCGCCGGTCCAGCGCCGCCAGGCGCTCGGCCTGTAGCGCGATGGGGCGCACAAGCCCTTGCGGCGTCAGCCGCGCCGCCACCGCCGCCAGCCGCCGATCATGGGCCGCAATGTGGGCGCGCAGGCCCGAGGCCAGCCGCGTCGAGGCCAGATCCAGCCGCTGATCCCGCCGTCCGAACAGATCCGCCATCGACGGCAGCCGCGCCGCCGCCCCGGTCAGGGCCGCCCGCCGCGTCTCGACCATCCGCCCGGCCGCCCGTTGCAGCCGACGCTCGGCATCGGCGATCCCGGCCTTCAGTTCACTGAGCACCGGCGTCGCCATCTCGGCCGCCGCCGTCGGGGTCGGGGCCCGGCGGTCCGATACGAAATCGATCAGGGTGGTATCGGTCTCATGGCCCACCGCCGAGATGATCGGCAGCGGACAGGCCGCCACCGCCCGCGCCAGAGCCTCATCATTGAAGGGCCACAGGTCTTCGATGGAGCCGCCGCCGCGCGCCACGATCAGCACATCCGGGCGCGGAATGGCCCCGCCCTCCGGCAGGGCGGCAAAGCCGCGCACGGCCTGCGCCACCTGCCGGGCGGCCTGGTCGCCCTGAACCACGCAGGGCCACACCAGCACCCGGCACGGCCAGCGGTCACGGATGCGGTGCAGGATGTCGCGGATCACCGCCCCGGTCGGCGAGGTGATCACCCCGACGACGGACGGAATGGCCGGGATCGGTTTTTTGCGGGCCGAATCGAACAGGCCCTCGCCCCGAAGCTGGGCCTTCAGCCGCTCCAGCTGGGCCAGCAAGGCCCCCACCCCGGCCGGCTCCATACTGTCGATGACGATCTGATAGGACGACCGCGCCGGATAGGTCGTGATCTTGCCGGTGACGATGACCTCCAGCCCCTGATCCGGCTGGCACTCCAGACGCGACACCACCCCGCGCCAGATCACCCCGTCGATGGAAGCGTTCTCATCCTTCAGCGTCAGATAGACATGGCCCGAAGCATGACGCGTGACCTTGGAGATCTCCCCGCGCAGCCGGACATAGCCGAACCGCTCCTCGACGGTGCGTTTCAGCGCGGCCGACAGCTCCGACACCGAGAACGGTGCGGCATTGTCTCCGGGAGGCGAGGTCGCCTCGCTCGCCATACGAATCCCTCCGGCGCGCCCAAATGCCGCCACCCTTGCATCTATAAGGGCTGTTCGTGCGTTGCTACCCTCAGACTTGGGGCACAACGAGGGATCCGACCATGTCGTCCATGAAGCTCATCGCCGCTGCGGCGGCCCTGACGGTATTCGCCGGCACGGCCCTGGCCGATGCCCCCGCGCCTGCGCGCTCGGTCACCCTGTCGGATTTTGACGGCCGCTGGTACGAAATCGCCCGCACCCCCAACCGCAATCAGCCGAGCTGCACCCGCCTGCAGATCGACATCGCGGCCGGCAGCAACGGGGCCTACGGTATCACCTCGACCTGCAACCGGACCTCGGGAACTCCCCAGGTCTCGCGCTCGACCGCGACCTCGCTCAACGGGGCCAACAATCGGCTGCGCTTCCGCGCCACCTCCGGGGCCGCAGGCTTCGTCGGGGCCGCTCAGGAATTCTGGGTACTGGACCGGGCCGACGACTATTCCTGGGCCATCCTGGGGACGCCGGGCGGCAACTATTTCTGGCTGTGGACCCGTTCCGCCAATCCGGCCAACCGCGCCGCCCTGATGGCCCGGGTTCGGGCGCTGGGCTACACCACCTCCAACGCCGTACAGACAGGCGGCTGAGTTCCCATGCAGATACTGAAGTTCATCTGGCTTACCCTGGCCGTCGGCACCTCCAGCTAGGCTGGCGGCGCGCTCTGGATCGTCTATCAGAGATCCATGGTGGCACCCCTGACATCGCAATTTCCCGTTCTCGTTTTCGGCGCGACAGGCCAGCTCGGCCTGGCGCTGCGGGGTCGCGCACCTGATCGCATCGTCGCGGTGACCCGGCGTGACGCCGATCTCGAGACACAGCCCCATCTCATCGAAACCTTGATTGCCCATTCCGGTGCCGGGGCGGTGATCAACGCGGCCGCCCATACCCATGTTGATCTGGCTGAAGCCGAACCCCGGCAGGCCTATGCCCTGAACGTAGAGGCCCCCGCCCACATGGCGCGCGCCTGCGCTGCGTTCGGCCTGCCCCTGATACATATTTCCACGGACTATGTTTTTGCCGGCGACCAGGCCGGCGCATGGTCGGAGACCGACCCCACCAGGCCGTTGAGCCTCTACGGCCAAACCAAACTCGCGGGCGAAGACGCCGTTCTGGCCGCGAACCCGAACGCCCTGGTGATCCGAACCTCCTGGCTCGTTTCGGAGCATCGTTCGAACTTCGTCAAAACCATGCTCAGCCTTGCGCAGACGGTGGACCGGCTCCGCATCGTCGGCGATCAGCAGGGCGTGCCCACCGATGCAGATGCCCTGGCGGCCTTCCTCCTGAAGGCGGCTGACCAGCTGGTCGCCGGGACAGCGCCCTCGACGGGGCTTCTGCATTTCAGAAATGACGGCGATCCCGTCACCCGGGCGGAATTCGCAACCGCCATCTTCGAACAGTCTGGCGGCCCGCGGCCGGCCATCGACGTCATCACCTCGGCCGAATACGGGGCCCGGGCGGCCCGGCCGGCAAATTCCCTGTTGTCGATCGACCGCCTCAAACAGACCTGGCGTCATGACCCTCCGAGTTGGCGCTCCGGTGTGGAACGGATCATCACCGCGCTCAAGACGGCGGACTGATCTGGGCGGGCCGCAGGTGCGTTCCACCCCGGCCAGGCCTGCATCACGGTGGCATCCCCTTGACTTGGAACACATGCGGAACATTGATGTCGCCATGCCGTCTGCGCCCACCGACAGTCTCGAACTCCCCTACACCGGCCGCCCCCAGGTCACCCTGGCGGTTACCCGCGGTGCCGGACGACTGATGGGGGATATGGGGTTCGTGACACTGTTTGAGGTCCGCCTGCCCAACGGTCGGCGCGCCGACGTCATGGCGCTGGGGCCCAGGGGCGAGCTTGCCATCTGCGAGGTCAAATCCTCCATCGAGGATTTTCGCACCGACCAGAAGTGGGGCGACTACCTCCCGTATTGCGACGCCTATTATTTCGCCGTGGCCCCTGAGTTTCCCATCGGCGTCCTGCCGGATGAGCCGGGGCTGATCGTGGCCGATGGATTCGGTGGCGCGGTGGTCCGGCCGGCGGCTCCATCCCCGCTGGCACCGGCACGTCGGAAATCCCTGACCCTTGCCTTTGCCCGGCTGGCGGCGCTCAGGGCCGCCGCGGTCTGATCCTAGATCCCCGCCCGGTCTGGCCGGACTAGGATGTCTTCCCTCGCCGACCGACCCGCCCCTCTATCCAGACGGTTCAGACGCTTGAGACGCTTCAGACGGTATTTTTCGGGTCTGGTACCGAAATCCTCAGCGCGGCGCGCGCTTGGCCAGGATCCGTTGCAGGGTGCGGCGGTGCATGTTCAGCCGCCGCGCCGTCTCCGAGACATTGCCGCCGCACAGGTCATAGACCCGCTGGATATGTTCCCAGCGCACCCGGTCGGCCGACATCGGATTCTCGGGCGGGGCCGCCTTGTCGTCGCCCTGGGCCAGGAGCGCCTTGACCACATCATCGGCATCGGCCGGCTTGGACAGATAGTCGATGGCCCCCGCCTTGATCGCCGCCACCGCATTTGCGATGGCCCCATAGCCGGTCAGCATCACGACCCGGGCGTCGGGCCGGGCTTCGCGCAGGGCCTCGACCACGACCAGGCCGGTTCCGTCCTCCAGCCGCATGTCGACCACGGCAAAGGCCGGCGGGTTCGAGCGGGCGATGCCGGTCGCCTCGGCGACGGACTCCGCCAGGGTCACCTGGAAGCCACGCGATTCCATGGCCCGGCCCAGCCGCGTCCTGAGCGCGGCATCATCGTCCAGCACCAGCAGCGTCCGGTCCGCCAGGGTTTCCACCTGGGTCTGTAGATCGAGCGTTTCGGTCATGGACATCTCCTAGCCCTGCCCCGCAGATTCGGCCCTGCGTCTCCCTGACGCAAGCCCGTCAGAGGATTGTCGCACCCTGTTGCGGCGCCTCTATGGCCTCGCGCGGCCAGGTCACGGTGACCTGGGCCCCTTCCTTGTTCCTCAGATTGCCGAACGTCAGCGACGCCCCGGTCTTTTCCAGCAGGGTCTTGGCGATGAAGAAGCCCAGGCCCATGCCTTGATGGCCGGTCCGCGAGCCTTCGCCCAGGGGCCGCGAGGTCACATAGGGTTCCCCCAGCCGTGCCAGCACATCCGAGGCGAAACCGGGGCCGTCGTCGCGCACCTCGACCCGCACCGTGCGGTCGTCATAGCGCGCCGTCACCCGCACCTCGAAGACGGCGAAATCGGTGGCATTCTCGATCAGGGTCGAGATGGCCCTGACCGCCTCGGGCAGGCGGCGCACCTCCGGCTCCGTCGCCCCGACCGCGCCCTCGACGGCGATCTCGATGCGCGGCCCGGCCCCGCGATGCGGCTCGGCGCATTCGTTCAGCAGCAGCTTCAGCGACAGGCGGGCATCGGCCACCTCGCCGCTGTCGGACCGTTGCGACAGAGCCTTGAGGATGTCGCGACAGCGCTCGGCCTGCTGCACCAGCAGGGCCGCGTCCTCGGCCAGGGCGGCGTCGCCCTTGGCGTTCCTCAAAAGCTCACGCGCCACGATCTGGATTGTGGCGAGCGGCGTGCCCAGCTCATGCGCCGCCGCCGCCGCCAGCCCGCCCATGGCCGCCAGCCGCTGTTCGCGCGCCAGAATGGCGTCGGTCGCCGCCAGGGCCAGGGCCATGCGGCGCGCCTCATTGGCGGTGCGCCAGGCATAGCCGGCGGTGAACAGAACCCCGGCCATGACCGCGATCCAGACGCCGAGGCGATAGAGCGGCGGCAGGGCGAAGGTCTCACCGCCCCGCCACGGCAGGGGCTCGGGTACGAAAAACAGGATCGAGGCCACCAGCAGGGCCAGTCCCCCGATGGTCATGGTCTGGCGCGTCGGCAGGGCGGCGGCGGCAATGGTGACCGGCGCGATCAGCAACAGCGAAAACGGATTGTCCAGCCCGCCGGTGAGACCGAGCATGGCCCCCAACTGGATCACGTCGAAGCTGAGCTGGGCGGCCGCGCCCCAGCCTTCCAGCACCGGTCGCGGATTGGGCCGCAACAGCAGGGCCAGGTTCATCCAGGCCCCGGCCCCGATGACGCCGAGCGCCCAGCCCAGCCGGATCTCGAAATCCAGCATGAAGGCCGTCAGCAGCACCGCCACCAGCTGTCCCGCCAGCCCCAGCCAGCGCAGGGACATGAGCGTCGAGGCGCGCAGCCGCCCGCGCGGAGCCGGCAGGCCGGCCGGGTCGCTGAAGCTCGATACGTCTTGGGAGTCGGCGGTCACGCCCCTATAAGCCCCGCCCATCGGACTTCGTCGAGAGGATTTCATGCCGCGCAAATCGATCGTCATCTTTGCCGCCGTCTGTCTGGGCCTGGCGGTCCTGATCGGGGGGGTGACCCTGTGGCGGTATCAGGCGCGCACGGACATGGCCTCGGCCGGTGGCGGCCAGCCGGTGGTGTCCTTCGGCCGGGCCGACATCGGCGGCCCGTTCCAGCTGGTCGACCAGACCGGCCGACCGGTCGATGAATCGGTCCTGCAGGGGCATTGGACGGCGATCTTCTTCGGCTTCACCCACTGTCCCGACTTCTGCCCCTCGACCCTTCAGGCCCTGGAGGCCGCCCAGGCGCGGATGGGCGAGCGCGGCGACGATCTGCAACTGGTCTTCGTCTCGATCGATCCCGAGCGCGACACGCCCGAGGCCATGGCCGACTATCTCCAGACCGCCAGCTTCCCCGAAGGCGTCATCGGCCTGACCGGAACGCCGGAGCAGGTGCGCCAGGCCGCCGAGGCCTATCGCGTGGTCTATACCCGCCGCGAGCTGGAAGGCGGCGGCTACACCATGGATCATTCGCTCAACATCTATCTGATGAACCCGGCCGGCGAGTTCGCCATTCCCCTGAGCGCGAGCCTCGGCCCGGATCGCCTCGCCAATCTGATCGCCGGGCGAATGGATCAGGGAAGTTAGGGGCCGCCCAGGATCGACACGAAGGCGTGGCCCATCAGCCAGAGCACGCCCAGGAAGTTGATCACAAAGACCCGACCGCGCAGCTTCACATCGTCGCCGGAGCACTGGACCCCGCTGTGGATCAGCCGGCCGATCAGGAATATCCACGCCGCCGCGACATCCATCCAGGTGACATGGGCCGTCACGATCAGAACCAACGCGGCGATCCAGGCGAAGACCGGGGCCTCGAACTGATTGGCGAGGTTCCTCTGGATTCGGGCCGATAGCCGGGGGTCGCCATCGGCCCGGGCGAAATCGGCCTGGGACGCCTCGCCGCGTCGTACGACCACCAGGCGCGCCCACGTCAGGACGGCATAGAGGATGACGACCCACCCGAAATGCAGGAACAGGGGGACCAGCATCTGGACCGCCGCCGGCGTCATGCCAGCACGCCCGTGCGTTCGACCTCGACCGGGCCGGTCATCCAGACGTGGTCGTCGTCGCGCCAGTCGATCTGAAGCTCGCCGCCGTCCAGCACCATCGTCGCGCGTCGCCCGACCAGACCCTTGCGGCTGGCCGCCACCAGGGCCGCACAGGCCCCGGTGCCGCAGGCCTTCGTCAGGCCGGCCCCGCGCTCCCAGACCCTGAGGCGGATGCGGTCCGGTCCCAGCACCCGCGCAAAGCCGACATTGACGGCCTCGGGGAACAGGGGATGGTGCTCCAGCAGCGAGCCGGAGGCGGTGACGAAGGCGTCATCAAACTCACGATCCGCAAAGAAGGTGACATGAGGGTTGCCCATCGAGACGGCCCCCGGCGTGTGCAGGACCGGGTCGTCGATCGGGCCGATCTGAAGTTCGATGCCGCGGGTATCCATCTCTTCGGCCAGGGGGATCTGGCTCCAGTCCAGGCCGGGTTCGCCCATATCGACCGAGACCTGGCGCTCCCCCCCGGCGTGGGCGCGGGCCAGGCCCCCGGCCGTCTGGATCTCGGCCTGGTCCGAGCCCGACGCCTGCATCAACAGCCAGCCGACGCAGCGCAGGGCGTTGCCGCAGGTCTCGACCTGGCCGCCGTCGGCATTCCACACCCGCATGAAGACGGCATCGTCGGTTCCCGGCTCGATGGAAATCAGTTGGTCACAGCCCTGGCCGGTCGTCCGGTCACAGATGGCACGGACCTCATCCTCGCTGGGCTGGAAGGGCTGGGTGCGCGCCTCGACCACGACGAAGTCGTTGCCCAGGCCGTTCATCTTGACGAAGGGTCTTCCCATATTCCGCATATAGGCCTTGCAGGTTTCCCGCGCGAGCCACCCGCGCTATCGAGGGGTGATGAGCTCCAAGCCCCGGCGCAGTGCCGCCGCCTCCCGCCCCCAGACCGCCGCCGCCGCCGCCCGCCGTCAGGCCCGGATCGCGACCGCTGCCGAGATGCCGCCGCGCAAGGAAGGGCTACGCCTCAAGGCCCGGCTGCGCGCCCTGTATCACGGCGGCTCGCCGACGGCGGTGAAGTTCCGGGTCATCGTTCTGGTCATCGACCTGCTGATCATCGGCTTCTTCATGGTCAGCCCCCTGCTCAAGGAGCAGGGCATCATCTTCTATGCCGTCGACTATGTGATTGCCGCGATCCTGGCGCTGGACCTGGCGGCGCGCGCCTATGCCTTTTCCGATTTCAAGGACTGGCTGAAACGCCCCATCGTCTGGGTCGACCTGTTCATCCTGGCGACGCTGCTGTTTCCGGCCTGGTTCTTCAACCTGGGCTTCCTCAGGGTGCTTCGGCTGTGGACCTTGATCCATTCGGACTTCTTCTGGCGCACGCTGGGCGAGAAGTATGACGACACCCGCACCGAGGAGATCGTCCGGGCCGTCCTGACCCTGGTGACCTTCGTCTTCGTGGCCACGGGCTTCGTCTATACGGCCTTCCTCGGCTCGCACGAAGGTCTGCAGGGCTATATGGATGCGCTGTATTTCACCGTCACCAGCCTGACCACCACCGGCTATGGCGACATCGTTCTGCCGGGCACCTGGGGCCGGCTGGTGTCGATCTGCATCATGCTGGTGGGCGTGACCCTGTTCGTGCGCCTGGGTCAGGCGGTCTTCAGGCCCAACAAGGTCAGCTTTCCATGTCCCACCTGCGGCCTGGGCAAGCACGACCCGGATGCCGTTCACTGCAAGGCCTGCGGCGAGCAGCTGTGTATCCCCAATAACGAATAGCCCGCGTCAGGCGCTTTCGGCGCGGACCTTGATAGCCTCATTGATGGCCTCGAACGCCGCGCGGAAGGGCGCGCGTCGCTTCGCGGCCCAGTCTTCCCCCAGCAGCCCGTCGAAGATCTCGCCATTGGCCAGAAGGGTGCTGTGGTCGGTCAGGGGCTCCAGCTCGAAATAGCGGGTCGAGCGCGACAGGAAGCCGCGCCGGACGTTCCAGACCAGCTGGATCTCCGGCGTCCAGTCCGGGATGGTGGCTTCAAGCCGCCGCACGGCATCTCCGTCCAGGGCCTCGGCCAGTGCGAGTCGACCGCCGATGGCGATGTGACCGCTCGCTTCGGGGTGCAGCGGGTTCCAGTCCCCCCAGCGTTCCAGGTCGGCGATGATACCCCAGATCGTTTCGGCCGAGGCGGCCACGCCGATGCGGTGTTCGATGCGGATGCTCATGGTGGACTTTTGCCATGACACCGCGGCCAGATCGAGGCCCTGAAACCCTTGGCTTGAGCGCGCTCAAACCCCTATATGGCCGGTCTCCCAACCTGGCGCCGACATGACCTCTCTCAAAGACATCCGCTCGACCTACCTCGACTTCTTCGCCAAGGACGGCCACGAGAAGGTGCATTCAGCCCCTCTGGTGCCGCAAAACGACCCGACGCTGCTGTTCGTCAATGCCGGCATGGTGCCGTTCAAGGACTATTTCACCGGTGCGGCGACCCCGCCGTGGCCGCGCGCCACCAGCTCGCAGAAGTGCGTGCGCGCCGGGGGCAAGCACAATGACCTGGACAATGTCGGCTATACCGCCCGCCACCTGACCTTCTTCGAGATGCTGGGGAATTTCTCCTTCGGCGACTATTTCAAGGAGCACGCCATCGAGCAGGCGTGGGAGCTGGTGACCCAGGACTTCGGCCTGGATCCGAACCGGCTGATGGTGACCACCTACATCGACGACGACGAGGCCTGGAACATCTGGAAGAAGGTGACCGGGTTCGCCGATCACAAGATCGTCCGCATCGCCGGCTCCGACAACTTCTGGGCCATGGGCGACAACGGCCCGTGCGGACCCTGTACCGAGATCTTCTGGGACTATGGCGAGCACGTTCCGGGCGGCCCTCCGGGCAGCCCCGATGAAGACGGCGACCGCTTCGTCGAGATCTGGAACAACGTCTTCATGCAGTTCGAGAAGGAGAACGATGTCATCGTTCGCGACCTGCCCAAGCCCTCGGTCGACACCGGCATGGGGCTGGAGCGGATCGCCTCGGTCCTGCAGGGCAAGAACTCGGTGTTCGACACCGACCTGTTCCAGACCCTGATCAAGGCGTCCGAAGAGCTGACGTCCACGCCCTCGGACGAGGTACGCGCGCCCAGCCACCGGGTCATCGCCGACCATCTCAGGTCGTCGTCCTTCCTGATCGCCGACGGGGTCACCCCCTCCAACGAAGGCCGCGGCTATGTCCTGCGCCGGATCATGCGCCGGGCCATGCGCCACGCGCACCTGCTGGGCGCGACCGAGCCTCTGATGTACCGGCTGGTCCCGACCCTGGTGGCCGAGATGGGCGAAGCCTATCCCGAGCTGAAGCGCGCCCAGGCCTTCGTCGAGGACACGCTCAAGCAGGAAGAGCTGCGCTTCCGCTCGACGCTCGGGCGCGGCATGACCCTGTTCGAGACGGCGGTGCAGGGTTTTCGCCCCGGCGACATGCTCGACGGCCAGACCGCGTTTGAGCTGTACGACACCTATGGCTTCCCGCTGGATCTGACCCAGGACGAGGCCCGGCGTCGCGGCTTCTCGGTCAATGTCGACGGCTTCCAGCACGCGATGGCCGAGCAGCGCGCGCGCAGCCGCGAACACTGGAAGGGCTCAGGCCAGAAGGCGTCCCAGGGCGAATGGCTCAAGATCCGTGATCGCCTGGGGGCGACCGTCTTCACCGGCTATGACGCCGTCGACGGCTCGGGCGAAGTCCTGGCCATGATCAAGGACGGCCAGCCCGTCGACCGCGTCTCCGAAGGCGACACCGCCGAAGTCGTCTTCGACCAGACCCCCTTCTATGGCGAAGGCGGCGGCCAGGCCGGCGATCAGGGCGAGATTTCCTGGCCGGGCGGCACCGCCCGCGTCATCGACGTGCAAAAGCCGGGCGGCGACCTCTATGCCCACGCCGTCGAGGTGACCTCGGGCACGCTGGAGATCGGCACGCGCGTGGCCCTGTCGGTCGATCCGTCCGAGCGGCTGACGACGCGGGCCAACCATTCGGCCACCCACCTGCTGCACGCGGCGCTGAAGAATGTGCTGGGCGGTCATGTCGCCCAGAAGGGCCAGATGGTCGACCACGAACGCATCCGCTTCGACTTCAGCCACAATGCGCCGGTCACCGACGACGAGATCGCGGCCATGGAGGCCGAGGTCAATGCGGTCATCCGCCAGAACCTGCCGGCGACGACCGAGCTGATGGCACCGGACCAGGCCATCGAAGCCGGGGCCGTGGCCCTGTTCGGTGAAAAGTACGGCGATGAGGTCCGCGTCCTGACGCTCGGCCAGTCGCTGGCCGACGCCCGGACCGCCTATTCGGTCGAACTGTGCGGCGGCACCCATGTTGCGCGCACCGGCGACATCGCCCTGTTCAAGATCGTGTCGGAAAGCGGCATCGCCGCCGGCGTGCGCCGGATCGAGGCCCTGACCGGCGAAGCGGCACGGCAGTATCTGGAAGGCCAGGCCCGGGTCGCGCGCGGTCTGGCCCGCGACTTCAAGATCCAGCCGGGCGATGTGCCGGGCCGGGTCGAGGGCCTGACCACCTCGGTCAAGGCGCTGGAAAAACAGGTCGCGGACCTGAAGAAACAGCTGGCCCTGGGCGGCGGCTCTGGCGGCAATGCCGCGCCGGAAGAGATCAACGGCGTCAAGCTGATCGCCCGCGTGCTCGACGGCGTCGACGGCAAGGCCCTGCGCGGCGTGGCCGAAGACTTCAAGAAACAGGTCGGCTCGGGCGTCGTCGCCCTGGTCGGCGTCACTGACGGCAAGGCCGCCGTCACCGTGGCGATCACCCCGGACCTGACCGGCAAGCTGAACGCCGCCGATCTGGCTCGTGCCGCGGTGCTGGCCATGGGCGGTCAGGGCGCCGGCGGCAAGCCGGACTTCGCGCAAGGCGGTGCGCCAGACGGATCGAAGGCCGAAGACGGCCTGGCGGCGGTGCGGGCGGCGTTGGCATAGTTCCGGCACCTCTACCGACGCTCACCGCTCATCCCCGCGAAGGCGGGGATGAGCGGAATGGACAGACGCCCCGCAATCAGCGGCCGGGTGACGTCGCCGATTCCTAGCCCGCCTGGGGGACGCCCTGTTCGGCCTCACCGGCCCCGTCGGGGCTGCCGCCTTCGGGCAGGCCGACATGCGTCAGCTGCCAGGCGAAGACGCCGGTGCGGGTGAAGGTCAGGACCGTCTCCGACCCGCCTTCGTCGCGGATGCGGAAACGGGTGCGGCTGGGCCCCCAGTGCATGAGCCCCGGCCAAGGCTTGTCTTCGGGTTGATGCTGGATGGCCGGAGCCCCGTCGCGCGACCGCTCCGCCGCGAAATGACCTTCGCCGAAGGTGAGGCCGGCCAGGGCCTGGGGCGTCAGATACGGGTCGACGTTGGGCGCGGCGCCCGTCGCCTCTTCGGCCGCCTGACCCAGACGACGGCGGATGGCCTCGATCGGGTTCTCCAGCCAGGACGGTTCCGGCTCCTGGGCGCGCGGATCGTCCGACATCTGGCTGCGCAGCGAGGCCCGGACCTCGCCATAGTCGACCAGTTCCGCCAGGGCGGGAACGTCGCCCGACAGGGCCGCCGACCTCAGCGCAAAGAAGGCGTAGGCCGGAGCCAGGAAGAAGGCCAGGCCGGCCGCGATGACGGCCAGTCCCAGAAAGTTGGCGATGGCCCCGCCGAGGGAGGACCGCCGCCCCCCGTCGCGATAGCCGCGCGACTGGTCCCAGGCGTACTGGCGTTCGTGCGACACCGGAGCGGGCGCGGCGACGCCCGGCCGCGACAGGCGCGCGACCTCGCGCCCCTCGCGCCGGATCACCAGCTCGGCAACCGATCCGTCCTCGATATGACGGATGATCTCGTCCAGCGGCGGGCCGATTTCGCCCGCGTCGATGTCGATGCGTCTGCTCATCGGATGCAGTTAAGACCCGACTTTGCGGCCAAGGCTAGACCGCGCACCCCTCACGCGAGGTTTCGTCAGGCCGTCCTCAGGCCGCCATCGCCGCGTCGAGGTTCTCGGCGACCTTGTCCAGGAAGCCCTCGGTCGTCAGCCAGCCCTGCTGATCGCCGACCAGCAGCGCCAGGTCCTTGGTCATGAATCCGGCCTCGACCGTCTCGACGACGACGCGCTCCATCGTCTCGGCGAAGGTGATCAGGGCCTGGTTGCCGTCCAGCTTGCCGCGGTGCTTGAAGCCGCGCGTCCAGGCGTAGATCGAGGCGATCGAGTTGGTCGAGGTGGCCTCGCCCTTCTGGTGCTGGCGATAGTGGCGGGTGACGGTGCCGTGGGCCGCTTCGGATTCCAGGATCTTGCCGTCCGGGGTCATCAGTACCGAGGTCATCAGGCCCAGCGAGCCGAACCCTTGCGCCACGACGTCGGACTGGACGTCACCATCGTAGTTCTTGCAGGCCCAGACGAAGCCGCCCGACCACTTGATGGCGGCGGCCACCATGTCGTCGATCAGACGGTGCTCATAGGTCAGGCCCAGCTTGTCGAACTCGGCCTTGAACTCCTCGTCGAACACCTTCTGGAAGATGTCCTTGAAGCGGCCGTCATAGGCTTTCAGGATGGTGTTCTTGGTCGACAGATAGACCGGATACTTGCGGTTCAGGCCGTAGGCGAAGCTGGCCCGGGCGAACTCGGTGATCGAGTCATCCAGATTGTACATCCCCATGGCCACGCCCGAGGACGGGAAGTTGAACACCTCGTGCTCGATCTCCTGGCCATCGTCACCGACGAACTTGATGGTCAGCTTGCCGGGGCCGGGCACCAGGAAGTCGGTGGCCTTGTACTGATCGCCGAAGGCATGACGACCGACCACGATCGGCTGGGTCCAGCCGGGCACTAGGCGCGGCACGTTCGAACAGATGATCGGCTCGCGGAAAACGACACCGCCCAGGATGTTGCGGATGGTGCCGTTGGGCGACTTCCACATCTTCTTGAGGCTGAATTCCTTCACCCGCGCCTCGTCGGGCGTGATGGTGGCGCACTTCACGCCGACGCCGTGCTTCTGGATGGCGTGGGCCGCGTCGATCGTCACCTGATCGTCGGTGGCGTCACGGTTCTCCATGCCCAGGTCGTAGTAGTCCAGCTCAAGGTCCAGATACGGGAAGACCAGCTTGTCCTTGATCATCTGCCAGATGATGCGGGTCATCTCGTCGCCGTCGATGTCCACAATCGGGTTGTCGACCTTGATCTTGGCCATGGCTTTTCGTCTCTTTCGTCGGATGGGGAGGTTTCGGCGCGCTCTATAGCGGCGGCGGCGCGTCAGCGCAAAGCCGGCGGCGGCCCCTAACGGGCAGTCGGACGGTCGATCGGCACCGGAGCGTCGGGGTCGACCGGCGCTTCGTCGTCGGCCGCGTCGGCCCCGGAGCCGTCGCCCCACATCGGAGCCGGGCGTTCAAGATCGCCGCGCAGGCCGCATCCGGCCAGAGCCAGGCCCACGCCGGCCATCAGAACCAGGGTCCGAAGTCTCATCCGATCCGCTCCTTCCAGCGCCTGATCTGATCTCGCACAGCCTCGGGGGCGGTGCCACCCCAGGCTTGGCGGCTGGCGGCTGAGGCCGCCGGGGTCAGGACATCATACACGGCCTGGGTGATTCCGCCGTCCAGCGCCTGAAGCTCCTCCAGCGGCAGATCAACCAGATCCACGCCCAGGGTTTCCGCCCGCTTCACCGCTGCGCCCGTCACATGATGCGCGGTGCGGAACGGCAGACCCAGCTCCCGCACCAGCCAGTCTGCCAGGTCGGTGGCCGTCGAAAAGCCCGCGCCGGCCGCAGCCGCCATGCGCGCCCGGTTCGGCGTCAGGTCAGACACCATGCCCGCCATGGCCGACAGCGCCAGATCCAGGGCATCGAAGGCCTCGAACACGGGCGGCTTGTCCTCCTGCATATCCTTGGAATAGGCCAGCGGCAGGCCCTTCATCACCGTCGTCAGGGCGACCAGCGATCCCATGATCCGCCCGGTCTTGGCCCGCACCAGCTCGGCGGCGTCGGGGTTCTTTTTCTGGGGCATGATCGACGAGCCGGTCGTAAAGGCATCCGACAGGGCGACAAAGCCGAACTGGGGCGTCATCCAGATCACGATCTCCTCGGCTAGGCGCGACAGGTGCCCCGCACAGATCGAGGCCGCCGCCAGGCTTTCCAGCGCAAAGTCGCGGTCCGAGACCCCGTCCAGAGAGTTGGCCATGGGCCGGGCAAACCCCAGGGCCAAGGCCGTCATCTCGCGGTCGATGGGAAACGGCGACCCGGCCAGGGCGGCCGACCCCAGCGGGCTTTCGTTCATTCGCTCACGGGCATCACGGAACCGGCCCGCATCGCGGCCGAACATCTCGACATAGGCCATCAGGTGATGACCGAAGGTCACCGGCTGGGCCGGCTGAAGATGGGTGAAGCCCGGCATCAGGGCGTCGGCGTGGGCTTCGGCCTGGCTCAGCAGCGCCCGTTGCAGCGCCTCGATCTGCCCGACCGCACGGTCACAGCCATCGCGCACCCACAGGCGGAAATCGGTGGCGACCTGATCGTTGCGCGAGCGCGCCGTATGCAGCCGCCCGGCCGGCTCGCCGATCAGTTCCTTGAGCCGCGCCTCCACATTCATGTGGATGTCTTCGTACGCGTCGCGGAAGGGGAAGGTGCCGGCCTCGATCTCGGCCTGGATCTGATCCAGCCCGTTCAGAATGACCTCGGCGTCGGCCTGAGCGATGATCCCCTGATGGGCCAGCATCCGGCAATGGGCGCGCGATCCGGCCAGATCCTGACGCCACAGACGCTTATCGACGCCGATGGAGACATTGATCGCCTGCATCAGATCGGCCGGCTTTTCCGAGAACCGGCCGCCCCACATCTCTTGACCCGTGCCGGAGGCCGGGGTTTGGGTCGGCGGGTTTTGATGATCGGTAGGTTCGGACATGGACTTGGAGGCTCGGCGGCGGCGGCGGATCTGGATGATAGTCAGCGTGTTGGCTCTGGGCGCGCTTATCATATTCGGCGTGCACGCCTGCGCCATTTATTTGGCTCAGCAGACGCGGATGGAGGTACGGGCACCCGCGCCGGTGGAAAACCTGGCCGTCTTTGCGACCGGACCGCTGGAAGCCCTGTCGATCCCGGAGGTGCCGCTGCCGGCCCCGACGGAGGGCTTCCTGACCCCGGACGGCGCGCCGACCGACCTGTCGGCCTTTCGGGGCCAGGTCGTGGTCCTGAACGTCTGGGCCATGTGGTGCCGGCCTTGCCGCACGGAGCTGCCGACGCTGGCAGCGCTGGACGAAGCCTATGGCGACGAGGTCGTCGTGGTCACCGTCAATGTCGACCACACGCCCGAGAAGGTTCAAGACGCGCGGGTCTTTCTGGCCGACCTGGCCCCGCTGGCCTTCTATGCCGACCCGACCTTTGAGTTGCCGTTCCGCCTGCCGGGCCGTCAGGCCATGCCCCAGACGATCCTGATCGACCGCGACGGTCGTATTCGCGCCTGGCTGGCCGGCGAGGCCGACTGGTCCAGCCCCGAGGCCCGGGCGCTGGTCGATGCCCTGGTGGCGGAGGCCGGCTGAGGCGCCGCACGGATGCCCCATTCGGCGATCAGGATCTGGCCTCATGCGACCGATCCTGATCCTGATCCTCGCCCCGGCGATTGTCGCCACCCCGGCATGGGCGCAGGATCCACCGCAACCTCCCGCCTGCGCCGGCGAGGTGGCGCGTCTCGGGCCCGCCCCGCACGCGGCCGTCGCGGCCGAGGCGTTTCCGACCTCGACCTTCACCTTGACGCCAGGCCCCGACGCCGGGCTGGACGCGACGATGGCGCGCGCGATCACCGCCATGGGGTCGCGGTCCATCGGCGCGGCGGTGCTGGATGAAGGCGGCCTGTGGACCGGGCGCGTCGGCTCGGATCAGGCCCCGCTGTTCTGGTGGGCCAGCGCCGGCAAGCTGGCGGTAGCAGTCGCCATCCTGCAGCTGGTCGAGGAAGGTCGCATCTCGCTGGACGACCCTGTCTCGACCTGGGTGCCGGAGGTGCCCCTGGGCGAGCGGATCACCGTGCGGATGCTGCTGGATCACACCTCGGGGCTCTATAGCGCCAATGAGGCCGACGACGTCAGGGCCGATCCGCGCCGACGCGACCTGTCCGAGTTGCTGGCGGTGGCCCGGCGCGAGGGCAGCCTGTTCTGCCCCGGCCAGGCCTGGCGTTACTCCAACACCAACTACTGGGTTCTTGGGGGGGTGCTGGAGCGGATCGAGGGCGAACCGCTGGACGCCATCCTGACCCGGCGCATCATCGAGCGCGGTGGCCTGACCGGTGTGCGTTTCGTCGCGCCGGACGACGGCCTGACCGATCTGGAGCCCCTGGGTCCAGCCAATACCGAGGCGGGGGAAGTTGAGGCCCGCCCCAACTGGGTCGGGGCCGCCGGGCCCATGCTGGCGACGCCCGAAGGTGCGGTCGCCTTGCTTCAGGCCGTGCTGACGAACCGGCTGCTGGAGCCGGACACGATCCGGGCGATGCTGGCCGAGCCCTGGCCGATGTTCAACGAACCGATGTTCTACGGCCGGGGGCTGATGCTCTATGAACCCCCGACGCAAGGGCCACCCATCGTCTGGATCGGTCACTCCGGCGGAGCTCCGGGCGTCAAGGCGGCCATGGTCTGGTCGCCGGGCGATCAGGCCTATGCGGCCGTCGCCCTGACCGGCCCAGGGTCGGCCGAGGCGATCGCCAACGCCCTGCTGAATGCGCGCCGGCGGCCCTAGACGTCGACCTTCTCTTCGGTCCGCTTCTTCATCAGGCTGTCGAACGACGACCAGACCCCGTCCGCCCCATGCCAGGACCCCTTGGTCGCGGCCTTGGAATATTCGGTGGCGCGGGCCTCGAAGAAGTTGGCGTGCTCGACCCCGGACAACAGGCTCTGCAGCCACGGCAGCGGGTTCTCGCGCGCGCCGCCGTACAGTTCCGGCAGCTGCAGCTGGCGCAGCCGCCAGTCAGCGATGAAGCGGATATAGGCCTTGATGTCCTCGGCGGTCATGCCGTTGACCGGGCCCATCTCGAAGGCCAGGTCGATGAATTTGTCTTCCATGTCCACGACGGTGCGGCAGCATTCGACGATGTCGCTCGCCACGCTGGGCGTCACCGCACCGGTCTCCTTGTTGAAGGCGTGGTACAGCTTGATGATGCCCTCGCAGTGCAGGCTTTCGTCGCGCACCGACCAGCTGACGATCTGGCCCATGCCCTTCATCTTGTTCTGGCGCGGGAAGTTCATCAGCATGGCAAAGCTGGCAAACAGCTGAAGCCCTTCGGCGAAGCCCCCGAACATGGCCAGGGTCCGAGCGATGTCGGCATCGCTGTCGACCCCGAACTGGCCCATGTAGTCGTGCTTGGCGCGCAGGGCGTCATATTCCATGAAGGCCCCGAACTCGGCCTCGGGCATGCCGATGGTCTCGAGCAGCAGGGCGTAAGCGGCAATATGGACCGTCTCCATATTGGCGAAGGCGGCCAGCATCATCTTGATCTCGGTCGGTTTGAACACCCGACCGTAGCGCTCCATGTAGTTGTCCTGGACCTCGATGTCGGCCTGGGTGAAGAAGCGGAAGATCTGGGTCAGCAGGTTGCGCTCACCGTCATTGAGGGCAACCGCCCAGTCCTTGACGTCCTCGCCCAGCGGCACCTCTTCCGGCACCCAGTGGACCTGCTGCTGCTTCTTCCACATGTCGAAGGCCCACGGATACCGGAACGGCTTGTAGGCCGCAGACGGCGTCAGAAGGCCGGGCATGGAGGTCGAAAGCGGCGAAGCGGGCGCGGTCATGTCAGTCATCCTGGTCAGCGAATCCAACCTAGCAGCATCCGGCTGGAATCAACCAGTGGGGTATCGCACCCCAGGTGTTCACAAAATGTTGGGGGTTGGGGATAGGATGACCCGGCCGGATGAACTCAGGTTCCGTCGATGCCGCCGATCTGGTCCAGGGATTGTCCCCGGCGAGCCCAGCGACGCTGGGCGGCATAGGTGATCAGCCAGCAGGCCATGGCCCAGGCCGCGCCCAGGGCCCAGCCCGCCAGAACATCCGAGGCCCAGTGCGCCGCCAGATAGACCCGGCTGACGCCGACCAGGGCCGCAATCAGGATGGCGACGCCCATGACATAGATCTTGAGCCGCCGACGCGCGAAGATTCGCTCCAGCATCACCCCCAGCGTCAGATAGAAGACCGTCGACATCAGGGTGTGGCCGGACGGAAAACTGGCGTTGATGGTCTCGACGGCCTGGTAGATGTCCGGCGGGCGACCGCGATCAAAGACCGCCTTCATGCCCTCGCTGAGCAACAGGCCGCCGCCCAGGGCCACCCCCAGCATCAGAGCCGACCACGCCTTTTTCTGCATCAACAGGAAGCCGACTGCGATCAGGGCAAACAGCACCAGCACGGCCAGGCCACCCAGGGAGGTGAAGTCCAGCATGGCCTCGAGAAGCCAGTCCGGCCCGATCACATCATGCGTATCGGCGTAAGGGTGGGTCCAGGCCAGGATGGCTTCGTCAAATGACGGAATCTCGCCCTCGACCAGACCATCGGCCAGTTCGGCGAAGAGATAGAGGCCTCCGGCGACCACCCCCAGGGCGACCACCAGACCCAGTTCCCGGCGGGCAAACGACATCGCCCGTGACAGGGAGCCGTGGAGGCGGCGCGGCAGGTTCGAGAGCATCGACATGACTTGCGAACGGCTACGCTTGCCTGAGGTTCCGTCGCGACCGGGATCACGGATTTGTGATCGCCGTCTCAGCCCCATGTTTGACCGGTCCTGACCCAGGCCGGGGCAACCCTCTGATCACGAATCAATCAAACCCGGCGTCAAGCCGTTGACGGGTCGTTAGGGTTATGTCCCCCTACATATGGACCTTGGGGCACGGGGTCCTACCAGATGCGGTGGTTTTCTCCGGTTCTGGACGATCACAGAGATTGGGGCGAACGACGTATGGCTGGTGGTGAAGCGTTGATGCGGAACGAGTTTTCGATGCCGGAGGCTGAAGCCGCGCGCACCGATGTGCCGGCCCTGTCGCTGGTCCGCAAGGTCGAGGTCGACCGGTCGCGCGACGACCTGCTGACCGACTTCGGCAAGAAGACGCTGGAAGACCGCTATCTGCTGGCCGGCGAGAGCTATCAGGACATGTTCGCGCGCGTCGCCACGGCCTTTGCCGACGACGCCGATCACGCCCAGCGCGTCTATGACTACATGTCGAAGCTGTGGTTCATGCCCTCGACGCCGGTGCTGTCGAACGGCGGGGCCAATCGCGGCCTGCCGATCTCGTGCTTCCTGAACGCCGTGGGCGACAGCCTGGACGGTATCCAGAACGTCTGGAACGAGAACGTCGCCCTGGCCTCGAACGGCGGCGGCATCGGCACCTACTGGGGCGGCGTCCGCTCCATCGGCGAACAGGTCAAGGGTGCCGGCAAGACCTCGGGCATCATCCCCTTCATCCGCGTGATGGACAGCCTGACCCTGGCGATTTCGCAGGGGTCGCTGCGGCGCGGCTCGGCGGCGGTCTATCTCGACATCCACCACCCCGAGATCGAGGAGTTCCTCGAAATCCGCAAACCCTCGGGCGACTTCAACCGGAAGTCCCTGAACCTGCACCACGGCATCAACATCACCGACGCCTTCATGGAGGCGGTGCGCGACGGCACGACGTTCGACCTGATCTCGCCCAAGACCCATGAGGTCAGAAAGACGGTCGATGCCCGCGCCCTGTGGACCAAGATCCTTGAGGTCCGCCTGGCCACCGGCGAGCCCTATCTGATCTTCTCGGACACCGTGAACAAGATGATGCCCGACCACCAGAAGGCGCTGGGCCTGAAGGTGAAACAGTCGAACCTGTGTTCAGAGATCATGCTGCACACCGGGGCCGACCACCTGGGCGTGGACCGCACCGCCGTCTGCTGTCTGTCGAGCGTCAATGCCGAGACCTTCCTGGAATGGCGCGACGAGCCGCGCTTCATCGAAGACGTGATGCGCTTCCTGGACAATGTGCTGGAAGACTTCATCCAGCGCGCGCCGCCGGCCATGGCCGCGGCGGTCTATTCGGCCAAGCGCGAGCGGTCGGTGGGTCTGGGCCTGATGGGCTTCCACTCCTTCCTGCAGTCCCAGGGCGTGGCCTTTGAATCGGCCATGGCCAAGTCGTGGAACATGCGGCTGTTCAAACATCTGCGCCGCGAGGCCGACAAGGCCAGCCGCCTTCTGGCCGAGGAGAAGGGGGCCTGCGAGGACGCCGCCGAACGCAGAGCCATGGAGCGGTTCAGCCACAAGCTGGCCATCGCCCCGACCGCCTCGATCTCGATCATCTGTGGCGGCACGAGCGCCGGCATCGAGCCGATCCCGGCCAACATCTATACCCACAAGACCCTGTCGGGCTCGTTCGCGGTCAAGAACCCCTACCTTGAGGCCCTGCTGGAAACGCGCGGCCTGAACACCGAGTCCGTCTGGTCCTCGATCCTGGCCAACGAGGGCTCGGTCCAGCACCTGGACGGTCTGAGCGACGATGAGAAGTCGGTTTACAAGACCGCCTTTGAGCTGGATCAGCGGTGGGTCATCGAACTGGCCGCCGACCGCACGCCGGAGGTCTGTCAGGCCCAGTCGGTCAACGTCTTCCTGCCGGGCGACATCGACAAGTGGGACCTGCACATGCTGCACTGGCAGGCGTGGGAGAAGGGCATGAAATCCCTGTATTACCTGCGCTCCAAGTCGGTTCAGCGGGCCGCCTTTGCCGGGGCCGAGGACAAGGCCGAAGCCGAGATCGATCCCAACCAGCCGGATCTCTTCGCGGCCGCCAAGACCGACTATGAGGAATGCCTCGCCTGCCAATAGGCCCACAGATTTGAACTCCTCCGCAGATTGAGGGTTTGCAAGACGGGCCCGGACGAGTCATTGTCTCGTGTCTGACGTTGCGTAAGGTGGAGGCACTTCGGTGTTTTGCGACGGCAAGCAGTTCGTGGCAGGCGCGACGGTTCTGATCGGAACCGCGATGGCCTTCTGCGCGGCGGCTCAGGAGGCGTCTCAACCGGAGCGCTGGACCTATGGCTCACCGGTCGAACTGGCCCCGGACCACACCGCGCCCCTGGGCGTCGAATCCTTGAATCGCCTGGCCGATAGCCAGCATCTGGACCGCGCCCTCTTTTCTGGATCCCAAGGTCTGGTTGCGGCCCAGCAGCGTGGCGTCTGGAGACGCCAGGCCGACGGGTCGATCGAACAGGTCCGCTATCGCCAGTCCGATCTGGCCACCTTTCTTCCGCAGGGCTCCATCGAGCGCGCCCGCTTCGAGGCTGAACAGCGCGAGATCA